>ERZ773042.129-NODE-129-length-57352-cov-6.005777_pt1 | contig 57352 bp, 68 predicted proteins | sample MGYA00511664_ERZ773042 | MGnify/ENA primary metagenome ERZ773042 (study PRJEB29015, sample SAMEA2737984) | human oral metagenome | biome: human oral; feature: human-associated habitat; material: dental | place: China | collected 2036 ... | reverse complement strand
GCCCGCCTGCGTGTTCGGTAAATTTAGACCGCTTAGCGGCGCAAGTATCGCCCGCGCGATGATAAATGCGGCTCGCAGCGACGCGCGCGGCGTGCAAATCTACGAGCCACGGGAATTTCTATAAATTGCGGGTGGAATTTCGGCGCAAAGGCGGGGCTTGGGTTAAATTTAAAACTAAAGTTTTAGGCAGTGTGGATAAAATTTTATAAATTGATCTACTTTAATTAAATTTTAAATTTAATAGAATTTTATAGTAAAATTTCTCGCTTGAAATTTTAAGCGTGGAATCTTGCGTACTGTGTTGTTGCAAAATTTTTGTTATAAAACCCTATGCTAAAATTTTAGGACTAAATTTGCGGTTTATTTAGTTTAGCCGCGAATAAAGCTTCCTAGGGCTTCAAGCTCGCATGCGGTTATGGCAACTTCAAGCCCCTAAACGATCGTAAGTTTTGCAAGTTTTATAAATCCGCGATATTAAATCCTAAAAATTATGAGCTACTTAGGAGGCGAAAACGTCTATTTTTTCGCTTCTTTCGGCGTAATCGGCGGGTCGAGCTGCATGATCTTATCGCCTAGGCGTTGAAAATTTGCAAGACTTTTTAAGTGAAAATACGCTAGTTCCAGATATCCGCGGCGCGCGAAATCCGCAAGCTTTTTATCGCTTAACTTCAAAAGCTTTTCGCGATTTACGACCGAAAAGCCGTTTAGCAGTGACGATTCCTTGCCGCTAGAGTTGATGCCGAGCTCCTTGGCTTCTAAAATCCCCGCCTTTTGAAATTCCGCCGCCGCAACGCGCGTGCGCATATCTAAATCGGCGTAATTTTGCATCACCTCTTTTAAATTTTGTAAAAACGGCGTCGGCTTACCGTCTTTAAAAAGCGCCTCGCCGTTGCCCTTGATCTGCTGCGCGTCTTTATCGAAGCAGATCGCCGTTTGATCGCCGATTTGAGCTAAGAAAAACGGATAATTCTGCACCGAGGAAGGCACCGTTCCTTTATAATCCTTATCGATTAGAACGTTTTTGGTGCGCCCTAGCAGCGCCACCATTTTGGGCTCTTTTTCAATGGTAAATACGATAACGAGGTTGTCCGCGCAAAACGGGATCTCCGGCGCGATCACCGGTACAAAAGGCGCGGTGGGAAATGCGTCTGCGTGATATTTCAAATCCGCGTGTTTAACGCTATCTAATACGACTGGGGTCATGTTGATCCTTTAAAAAATTTTAGCAATTATATAAAAAAGAATATTAAAATTCTAAAAGGGTTTTGAAATTTTGCCTGTTTTTACTTGCGTAAATTTAGACGTTTAGAATTTTAAATTTGATAGAATCACCGTTAAATTTAAGGAGTGAAAGTGGGCTTGGATGAGCTTTTGGCGCTTGCGATAGATGCCGCAAAAAAGGCAAATGCCGCGATAATGCAAAATTACGACAAATTTGATATCTTTGTCAAAGCGGACAGATCGCCGCTTACGAATGCCGATCTTGCGGCAAACGATGCGATAATGAGCACTCTGGAGTCTAGCGGTATTGCGATCTGCTCGGAAGAGTGCGTGCTGGATAGCAAGCGGCGCATGAGCGAGGAGAGATTTTGGCTGATAGATCCGCTTGACGGCACAAAGGAGTTCATCGCACGCAACGGCGAGTTTTGCGTCTGCATCGCGCTGATCGAGCACGGGCGTCCAATTTTAGCGGTGATCAGCATACCAATAAGCGGCGATATATATAGCTCAAACGGCGGCGGAGTTTATAAAAACGGCGTACTACTCCCTTGCCCCACTAGCGCACCACAAATCTTCATGCAAGGGCACTATAGCAGATCCGCAAAATACGTGCAATTCGCGCAAAAATTTGGAATGCAGCTCGTGCGCAAAGGCTCTGCGATAAAATTTTGCATCTTAGCCGAGGGAGGCGCCAGCGCGTATGCGAGATTTAGCGACTGCTCGCTTTGGGACATCGCCGCTGGGGATTTTTTGCTGCATCAAAGCGGCGGAGCGGTAGTGGATCTCAAGACGATGAAGGCGCCTCTTTATAACGGAAAAAGCCTGATAAATAATCATTATGTGGCGGTAGGTGCGAATGCGGTAAAAAATTTATCTGAAATATTGGAATTCGCAAAGAATTTTTAAGCTAAATTTATAGTAAACGTCTTATAATATAAGTCCAAAAATTTTTTATCAAAGGATAAAAACATGAAGGGCTTTACTATGATCGAATTAATTTTCGTGATCGTGATTTTAGGTGTTTTGGCGGCAGTTGCCATTCCAAAACTAGCAGCTACGCGCGATGATGCAGAGGTCGTTAGAGCATCTCAAAACATCGTTACATCTTTAAGCGATATAATAGGCTACTATACTTCACAAGGTCAGTATAGTTCAGATATTCCTAGCATGACAAATGTAGCAATTCCTATTAAAGCCAAAGGCTCCGTTTGTGCTACTTATAAATATAACAATGCATCGCAAATTACCTTAAAAAAAGAATACAATGGTTTGTGCGCTACAGTTTGGGATTCGGCAAATCTAAAAACTATAAGCAACCTTTATAGTTCAGATGCATTAGTAATTGTTCAGTAGCTTCTTTGGCGCAGGGACTATCTCTGCGCCTTTTTATTTAAAAATCCAAGAAAAATTCCAATCATCCAAATAATTGCGAAAAATATAAAGATAAAACTCCAAAATTGCGCCAGATCCACGCTTTTGCTTGCCGGGAACAGATACCAGCCTCCGCTATAAAGCGCCGTTAGCTTGGCTTGCAGCCCCTCTAGCGTCGCATCAGCCGGCACTGCCGGAACGTCGAATGCACAGCTGTTAAACGGCTTAAAAATCGGCACCACGCTTAAGTCGAAATTTAAAAATTTAACCGCCCCGCCACAGCCGCTTATCCCTCCCATTTCGCCGTCTTCGCGCAGTACGACGCGGATTTTGGCTAAATTCAACGACGAGGCAAATCCTAGCACCGCACCGTAGAACCACACCGCATATCCACAGATTGCGCCGTAAACGTCCTTGCCGCAAACCGCTAAAATCACCGTTCCTAGCGCTATGGCGCAAAGTGCGAATCTCACGTGAATACTAAAGCTTTCCGGATAGATAAAAAGGAATTTTTGCAAGAAAAAATATGAAAATGCTAGCCAAAAAATCGCCCAGATAGCGCAAAAGGCGAGAAATCTTTTAGAGTATTTGTTTTGAAATTTTAAAATCATAAAAATCCTTTCCGCGCATAATTTTATAATAAATTGCAGATATTTTTGCTAAAATCCCAGCTTTTATAGCAAAAATTTCAAGCAAAGGGTAAAATTTTGAAGAGTTTTTTACGCAGATTAGAAAGAGCTTTTGATGCGTTCGCAAATATCTTAGGCGTATTAAGTATCGTATTTTTGGCGCTTTTAGTTATAGTCGTTTTTTACAATGTTGTGGCGCGCTATCTTTTTCCCGCCGCAAATTCCGTCGCTATGCAAGAACTTACGTGGTGGCTATATTCGGCGATGTTTTTATTCGGTGTGACCTACGCGCTCAAAGAAAATGCCCACGTTCGCGTGGATATTTTTTACGAAAAATTTAGCCCCACTGCAAAAGCGCTCATAAATATCTTAGGCACGATATTTTTCATTTTGCCTTTCGTGGCGCTCGTGGCGTTTTTTTCGATCGATTACGTGAGCGAGGCTTATACGAGCCATGAGGCCAGCGCCAATCCCGGCGGCATGCAGCATCTTTGGATCATCAAGTCCGCGATCACACTTAGCTACGCGTTTTTATTTATCTACGCATTTGGATTTTTGATTAAAAATATTAACGCCCTGCTTGATGTTAGGGAAAACAAAGGCTCGGAATTTCTTAGTGGGAATTCTTCGGGCGCGCAGAGTGTGTGAAGGCAAAATGAGCTTAAATTTAAAATTCTATAAATTTTACGCTTTTCGCTCTTGGGCGGAATTTTGCCATGGCAAGATAAAAGGTGGCGAGCTATGATAGGCATAGTGATGTTTGCGGCAGCGCTTTTTATGCTGTTACTCGGTTTTCCCGTTGCGTTTACGTTCGGCGCCGTGGCTGTGATTTTTGGCTTTATCTACGGACTTAGTGAGGCGTGGGATTACGCGCAGGGCTTTGAAATTTTAACCGAAGCTTTCGAGGATATGAGCAGGCAGTTTTTTTCACTGATGCCTAATAGAATTTACTCGATTATGGAAAATCAGCTGCTAATTTCGGTGCCGCTTTTTATTTTGATGGGTATGATTTTGCAAAAGACTCGCCTTGCGGAGCGCTTATTAGAGTCGATGGCATTTTTATTCGGCGGCGTACGAGGCGGCGTGGCGATCAGCACTGTTTTGGTGGGCGCGTTACTTGCGGCTACGACGGGCATCGTGGGCGCGACTGTCATCGCTATGGGCGTCATCAGTCTGCCCGTGATGATGAAATACGGCTACGATAAGCCCCTAGCTACCGGCACTATCGCTGCTGCGGGCACGCTTGGGCAGATTATTCCGCCTTCAATCGTGCTAATTATTTTAGGCGATATACTTTCTGTTTCGGTGGGCGATCTTTTCTCTGCAGCAGTTATTCCTGGGCTCGTGCTAGTGGGTTTTTACGTGATTTATATTGCGATTATTTCATATATTTGCAAAGATTATGCGCCGCCTGTTCCGCCGCTAGAGGGACTTAGCAAATCAAAGCAAATTTTTATCGCGCTTAAAAACGTCGTGCCGGTGCTCGTGCTGATTTTGCTCGTCTTAGGATCTATTTTTGCGGGCATCGCTACGCCTACGGAGAGCTCGTCGGTAGGCTGCTTGGGTGCGATAGCGCTAGCTGTTTTATATCGCACGTTTTCGTTTAGGCTGATCTATGACGCGCTAAAAAATACCGCTAAAATTTCGGGCATGGTTTTTATGATTTTGATGGGTGCCACGGCATTTTCGATGATTTTTTCTTACACGGGCGGAGATGAGGTCGTAAAAAATTTTATGGAAAATCTGCCTGGTCAAGCATGGGGATTTATCGCGCTTACGATGGTAGTTATCATAGTGCTTGGATTTTTTCTAGATTATGTCGAAATTTCATATATCATTTTACCGATACTTTTGCCGATAGTAGAGTCTTTGCATATCAATCCCGTGTGGTTTGCGATCTTAATCGCTGTAAATTTACAAACATCGTTTATGACGCCGCCATTTGGATTTTCGATATTTTTCTTAAAGGGCGTGACTCCGCCGCAAATCCACACCACGGACATTTACAAAGGTGTACTGCCCTTTATTTTGCTGCAAATTCTAGTGCTATTAACGCTCGCAATCTTTCCGGGGGTTTTTGGTTTAAAAGCTTTTTTAGGCTAGAAATATTAAAATTCACGCTAAATTTAACCTAGGAGCTAAAAATGGCTAAAAAGCTTATCGACGTTATGGATACGACCTTTCGCGACGGATTTCAGTCAGTTTTCGGCGCGCGCGTGGCGATGGAGGATTTCCTGCCTGCCGTTAGCGTGGCAAAAGACGCGGGCATCACGCACTTTGAGTTCGGCGGCGGCGCGCGGTTTCAGAGCCTGTATTTTTACCTAAACGAAGACGCCTTTGAGATGATGGATAAATTTAGAAGCATCGTGGGCGAGGGGGCGAATCTGCAGACCCTTAGCCGCGGCGTAAATACCGTCACGCTCGATACAGGCAGCCGCGAGATCATCGATCTGCACGCCAAGCTTTTTGCCAAGCACGGCACGACGACGATTAGAAATTTCGACGCGTTAAACGATGTGGAAAATTTAAAATTTAGCGGCGAGTGCATACATCGCCATGGCCTTAAACACGAAGTTGTGGTTACGATGATGGATCTGCCGCCGGGATGCAGCGGCGCGCACGACGCAGCGTTTTATGAGAGAATTCTGCGTCAAATTTTAGACGCGCAGATTCCGTTCGACAGCGTCTGCTTCAAAGACGCAAGCGGTACCAGCAGCCCGCAGAAGGTCTATGAGACGATCAAGCGCGCGCGTAAAATTTTAGGCGACGGCGTGCATATCCGCCTGCACACACACGAGACGGCGGGAGTTAGCGTTGCATGCTATCAGGCTGCGCTCGTTGCGGGCGTAGACGGCATCGATCTTGCCGCGCATCCCGTAAGCGGCGGCACCAGCCAGCCGGACATCCTCACGCTGCTGCACGCGACGAAGGGGCAAAATTTTGACCTGGGGCTAGATGCAGAGAAAATTTTAAAATACGAAGAGATTTTGGGCGAGTGCTTGAAGGATTACTTCATGCCGCCAGAGGCTACGCAGGTAAGCCCGCTCATTCCGTTTTCGCCTATGCCGGGAGGCGCGCTTACTGCAAACACTCAGATGATGCGCGATAATAAAATTTTAGACAAATTCCCGGCCGTCATCAAGGCCATGCGCGAGGTCGTCGAAAAGGGCGGTTTCGGCACGAGCGTAACGCCGGTTAGCCAGTTTTATTTCCAGCAGGCGTTTAACAATGTAATGTTCGGCCCGTGGAAAAAGATCGCCGAAGGCTACGGCAAGATGGTGTTAGGCTATTTCGGCAAAACGCCCGTTAAGCCGGATGAAGGCGTGATTAAGATGGCGGCGGAGCAGCTGGGACTACAGCCTACGACCAAACACGCCGTAGATATCGCTGATGCCGACGAGAGCAAGAGCGTCGCGTATGCGCAGAAGATTCTACGCGAGCAGGGCATCGAGCCTAGCGAGGAGAACGTATTTATCGCGCTTGCGTGCAAAGAAAAGGGTATCGCGTTTTTAAAAGGCGAGGGCAAGGTGATGATCCGCAAAAAAGAGGACGTAGCACCTGCCGCAAGTCATCAAAGCGGTATTTCTAAAAACGGCAAATTTGACGTTAAAATTAACGGCAAAATTTACAACGTAGAATTTGCCGGACAAAACGTGCTTGTAAACGGCGATCGATACGACATCAGCTTCGATACCTCAGCGCCTGCAAAGCCGCAGTCGCAACGCTCCGCCGGCGAGCAGCCCACTGCTAACGCGCGAGGTGGTACGGACGATAACGATATAAAAGCGACGCTTCCTAGTAACGTATTTAAAATTTTAATAAAGGAAGGCGACGCTGTTAAGGCGGGGCAGACGATAATCGTACTTGAAGCGATGAAGATGGAGATAAATATCGAAAGCCCGCGCAAAGGTATAATCGATAAAATTTTAGTCGCCCAAGGCGATACGGTCGATGCCGATCAAGTGCTTGCGATTTTAAGATAAGCTCTAAATTTAGGCGGCGCTTCCGCCTAAATTTCATGAGGGTCATCCTCGGCGCTTAAGCGAGCTCACCTAAATTTTAAGCTATAATAGCGCAATCTTTTATCAAAATTTAATTTAAAAAGGATGCAAAATGACAACTCCGAACGATCTGGATAAACTAGGTCTTAAAAATATCAAAAAAATCAACCACAATCTAAGCTACGACGAGCTTTTTGAACTCGAAAAGGCAATGAATGAAGGACGGGTGTCAAGCAACGGCACTTTTATGGTGGATACCGGCATCTTTACGGGTCGCAGCCCCAAGGATAAGTACTTCGTAAAACAAGATCCGAGCCAAAAATACATCGCCTGGGGCAAGATAAATCAGCCCATCTCAAAAGAGCTTTTCGATAAGCTTTTAGCCAAAGCCAAAGCCCAGCTAAGCGGCAAGGAAATTTTTATCCAAGACGCATTTTGCGGCGCTAGCAAATCCAGCCGCAAAAACGTGCGTTTCGTAACCGAAGTCGCGTGGCAGGCGCATTTTGTAAAAAATATGTTCATCCGCCCAAGCGAGAGCGAGCTAGCGGAATTTCATCCCGATTTCGTCGTTTACAACGCGTGCAAATGCAAAAACGAAGATTACGCGAGCGACGGGCTGCACTCCGACGTTTTCGTTATCTTTAACGTCGAGGAAAACGTCGCGGTTATCGGCGGTACGTGGTACGGCGGCGAGATGAAAAAGGGAATTTTCTCGATGATGAACTACTGGCTACCGCTTGAGGGCAAGCTAAGCATGCACTGCTCGGCAAACGTGGGCAAAGAGGGCGACACGGCACTATTTTTCGGCCTAAGCGGCACGGGTAAAACGACGCTCTCGACCGATCCAAACCGCAAGCTGATCGGCGATGATGAGCACGGCTGGGACGACGAGGGGATATTTAACTTCGAGGGCGGCTGCTACGCGAAGTGCATAAATTTAGACCCGAGCAGCGAGCCTGAAATTTACGCCGCGATCAAACGCGACGCGCTGCTTGAAAACGTGGTCGCCAACGAAGCGGGCGTAGTAGACTACAAAGACGGCAGCAAGACCGAAAACACCCGCGTCAGCTATCCGATCTATCACATTGATAACTACGAGCCAAGCTCTGCGGGCGGCCATCCGAAAAACATAATCTTCCTGACCGCCGACGCATTCGGCGTTTTGCCGCCGGTCGCAAAGCTAACTAAAGAGCAGGCGATGTATTATTTCCTAAGCGGCTATACGGCAAAAGTCGCGGGCACCGAGCGCGGCATTACCGAGCCCGTGGCGACCTTTAGCGCGTGCTTTGGCGAGCCGTTTATGCCGCTGCACCCGACCGTTTACGCTAAGCTTCTGGGCGAAAAGATCGACAAGCATGGTGTCAGCGTCTATCTCGTAAACACAGGCTGGAGCGGCGGCGCGTACGGCGTGGGCAAGCGAATGAGCATCAAAGCCACGCGCGCATGCATAAACGCGATCCTTGACGGTAGCATCAAAAAGTGCGAATTTGAAAATTTCGAGAAATTTAACTTAGCGATCCCAAAAGAACTCGCAGGCGTCGAGACGAAGCTGCTAAATCCGATCAATACATGGACGCACCCGACGGAATATAAGATCACGCGCGATAAGCTTGCAAAGATGTTTGAAGAGAATTTCAAACGCTACGAGGACGTAAAAGAGGGGGTCGAGTTTGCCAAAGCGGGCCCTACGGCTTAGGCTCCTGGGTCTTGGGGCGATCTGCGCGCTTTTTGCCGCATGCGAAAACACCCCCTCAAATTTAAAACAGCCGCTCGTTGCGATGAGCGGCTTTTCCTTTTACGACGATCCGCTAAGCTACATCAACAATGTGCGCGCAAAATCGGGGCTAAATCAGCTTTCGCAGAATGAAATTTTAAACACCTCTGCGCTTAATCACGCAAAATATGTCGTCGCAAACGAGGCGATGTCGCACGACGAGACCCCGGGCAAGCCGAATTTTACGGGCGAGAATCCGTCAAAGCGCGCTTTTTACGCAGGCTATAATGCCGTCGTGAGGGAAAATTTATCTTATAATTCGAGCGATCTAAAAAGCGCGATTGACGGGTTACTCAGCGCGATTTATCATAGATTTGCATTTTTGGATTTTGCTTCGGATGAGATCGGCATCGGCTATTTTGAGCACGGCAAAAAAAGCAGCTACGTTTTTGAGATGGGAAATTCGCGCCTTAACGCCTTTTGCTCGCGGAATTTAAACGATGAAGGAAGCGGCAAATTTCTACTGGGGATGTGTAAAAATGAAACACTACGGATGAGGGAGGATAAGTTCAAAAGCGCCACTGCGCTAAACTCGCGCCCTTACGTTTACTACCCGAACGACGAGCCCGCGCTTGCATTTTTCAGCAACGAAATTCCAGATCCCATGCCAGAGTGCAAAATCACCGCAAATCCTGTAAGCGTGGAGTTTAATGCCGAGGGACCGCCCGTAGCGATGAAAAGTTTTAAAATTTACGAAGGCGGCAGGGAGCTTCAAAACGTTAAAATTTTAGATAAAAACTCCGATCCTAACGCCATTTTAAGCGATAGGCAGTTCGTGCTTTTCAGCAGAGACGTTTTTAAATTCGACACCAAATACGGCGCGGAGTTTAATTACGAGCAGGGCGGGAAGCAAAAAACGCTGCGGTGGGAGTTTATTACGCAGGCGCCTAAATTTAGATACTTCGTTGTGCAAGGCGGAGAAAATTTGAGCGTGAAAAATGGCGCGTTTTACGACATATTCGTAACCCCGAAAGACTGCAACGATTTGATGAAAAGCTACAAAACGAGCTACTCCTTTATGGATAAGCCCGAAATTTCAAGCCCCGCGGCAAATATGCTGCGCGTAAAGCTAAACGGCGCAAAGGGCGCGAAGCTTGAAATTTCAACGGACAACGGCGCGATAATAAATTTATATTTAAGCGACGACTCCAAGAGCTACGGCGGCATGGGTAAAATTTACGCCGCAATCGCGGCGGTTTTGGCAGCGATCATTTTGTTTTATCTTTTGACAAGGCGCAGAAGGCGATAGGCGAGACCTATTTTTGCGACCTCTGCTTTTGCCTGCGCACACAGGGGCGCATAATGCCATCCAGCGTGAAATTTAATGCAGAGCTCGGCTTTTAAATTTCTCGTCGCAAGTCGAGGTTGGCGCCAAATTTTAATCTAAATTTGGATTTATTTCATCCGCAAGTTTTAAAATTTTATCCTGCCCCACACCTGGCGCATAGATATCCGCTCTATCCCGCCCCTAGCACTAAAAAGCACGGCGATCCGCCCCTCGCTCATCGCACGCTTAGCAAGCTTGGTCGCCGCTGGGCTGTTGCCTATATTTGGCGTTTCGTCTATGCTTATCTCGGCGCAGCGGCGCAAAATAGGCGCCATATCGAAATCTTCGTCCAACAAAACAACGACCGAGCCGCGCCTAAAACTACAAGCGTTCCAAAAAATCTCGGCGCCGTTTACGCATTCGCGCGCCAGATCGAGGCGAAATTTGCCCCGCTCGCGCACGAGAAAACTAAACTCGCTCAAGTTTAGCGGGTGCTCTATGCTACCGAAGGCTCCCGCGATGCTATCTTTGCGCCCGTTATAGACATAGGCGGCGAGCGCGTTTTGTAGTAGCGGCGCGATGATCTCATCATGCGCGCTCGTATGGTCGCCCTCTCTAGCGCAGCCTGGGATCTTTACGAAAAACGGTTTGAAATACTCCATAAACGCTCCTTGAGCTTATAAAATTTACTCGTTTTTGCTTTTAAATTTAGCGCTCGCGGCGGTTAAATTTAACTCTGAGCCTGACGCATTTTCGGTATATTTCGGGCGTTATCATTTAAATTTTACTCTTGTATCTGCTATCGCAGCTTCTTGCGCTTATGTATCGTTTTTACGCCTATCAAATACAACCTGGATGGCGGTTTGGATTTTACACAAAATACTCGCGGGCGGCATCCTTGCTCTCAAAGGGGCTTGCGCTCAGCTCGCTGCCCTCTAAGAGCAGGGCGTAGCTGCGCGCGGCGTCCGTTTTGGCGTATGTTAGCGCCAGCCTTGCCGCAAGCTCTCTATCCGCCTCGCTCGCGCCCCTACTTAGCAGGCTTAGCGCGCCCACGACGTCATCTTTAAATTTTATCTCGCTAAATTTCGGATTTTGCACGGCGGCAAGCTTTTTGTTGTCGCTCTCATCCCGCCCGATTATGAGCTTGGCGCCCTCAGGCAAGCGCAGATGGCGTCCGAATTTTAAAATTTCAGCATCCGCGGGCGTTTCGATCTTTTCAAATTTTACCGCATCCTTGATCCGCTCGCTGAAGCTCTGCACGGTTAGCAAACAGCCTCCCGCCGGCGTTTCATAGTCCTCAAAGCCAAACTCCGCCGCGAGCTGCATCTGTCTAGCCCGCCCGCGCCCGCTGATGTCAAGCAGCGCGCCCCTATCGACCCAGCCCTTGATCTCGGGCGTCGTGGGCGGCAGCAGCATCGCGCACAGCGGACGCAGGATCAGCCCCTCCTCATCGCCGCTAAGCCCGCCGACCTGAGCTAGAGCCTGCGCGCGCTGGCTCATCGGGCGCTGTCCGAGCACCTCGCCAGTGATGATGAAGCTCGCCTCTTCGCTTTGCAGCATCGCAAGCGCGGTCTTAAACATATATCCGTGGCAGTCGATGCAGGGGTTGAAGTGCTTGCCGTAGCCGTATTTGGGCTCGAAAAGCACCTGCCGCAGATACTCGCTTCTGATATCGACGCTTTTAAAATCCGCCCCCGCGGCTGCGGCTCTGCGGCGCATGATCTCGCTCTTATCGTCCTTGCCGCCAAATCCGATATCCATATTCAGCGCGAGCACCTCGATGCCTTGCGAGACGATGAGTTTGACCGCGAGCATGGAGTCAAGCCCGCCGCTAAAGAGCGCCAATGCCTTCATTTCGTTCCTTTACTTGAGTTGATTGATCTTTTTTTGATACTCTAAGATCCGCTCGATCTTGTCGGGCGCGTCGGAGTTTTTGAGCTTTTGCATCAGATCTTGCAGGGCGTTGCGGCGTAAAATTTTGCACGCGTCGTTAAAAAGCGCTGCGCCGCCGATCGGCAAAATTTCATCGTCCAGCGCAAGCGCGCGCAGATTTTCGCGGGCTTCAGTTTCGGCGTTTTGAGCATTTTGGAAGCTTTGAGCGCTTTGAATATTTTGAGCTGCGGCCTCCCTCTCGCCCTGCTTCGCGACGTTGTTTACTTCTTGCTTCTCGCCGCCGTTTGCGCCCTGCTGCGCGGAGGAGCCTTTTAAATTTACGGCGCCTGCGGAAGCTTGCCCGTCAAAATTTTGCTCGCTAGAATTCTCGCCGCTTTTTAAATTTGCGCTCTCTCTACGGATAAAATTTTCTCCCGCGCCGCCCGCGATAAAATTTTCGGAGGCGCTGTCTACATTGCCGTCCTCGCCCGCGATGAAATTTTTAAAATTTCCGCCGCTGCGAGCGAAAGCCAAAAACGCCTCGAAAATATCGCCGTGCATGCGAAAATCGCGCCGCTCCAAGCAGCCGAGCCCGAGCTGTGCCATCTCGCCATCAAGCAGCATCGATTTTATGATCTGAAGCTCCGCGATCTCCTTGCGGCGCAGTAGCGTCCGCCCGAGCCTCGCCGAAGCCGCAGGCGGCGCAGAGCTTTCATAGCGCGCCGTGTTTTGCGCGCGATCAAAATTTCCGCCGCTGAAGCTCCCGCTCTCGTTAAAATTTCGCCCCTCAAAGCCCACGCCGAAATTTTTACCGCCGTCAGCGAGATTGAACGAGCCCGGCGAGACGTTTAAAATTTGCGCCACTAAACTCTGATAGGACTCGGCTAGCACGGGGCCGAGCGCTGCGGTAAATTCTTTGATCTCATTTAGCGCCGCTTCTTTTTGCACGGGGCGGGCGAGGTCGTATTTTTTAGCGATTCTTCGGATCAGAAACTCCCCGCTCTCCATACCGCTAGCATAAATTTGCTCTAGCTCGCGCACCTTGCCCGCGACTATCATATCCGCAGGATCTGCGCCGCCGCCGATTATAGCGACGCTTGAGTCGATCTTATTCAGACACAAAAGCCGCGCCGATTTTATCGCCGCATTGATGCCCGCAGCGTCGCCGTCGAAGCTAAGCACGACGTTAAGCTCCGCGCGCTTTATAAGCGGCAGATGAGCGGGCGTCAGCGCCGTGCCGAGCACCGCTACGGCGTTATCGATGCCCGCTTGATGCAGCATGATAACGTCCATGTAGCCCTCGGTGATGATAAGGGTTTTTTTGGCGATCGCGCTTTTTTTCGCAAGGTCGAATGCGTAGAAAATTTTAGATTTATCAAACAGCGCGCACTGCGGCGAATTGACGTATTTAGCCGGGTTATCGCTTATCGTGCGGCCGCCGAAGCCCACGAGCTTGCTCGCGTGGTTGTAGATCGGAAAGGTAATGCGCTCGATGAAGCTTGCGTAGAGCCCGCGCTCGTTTTGCTTCACCGCGCCCGCATTTAACGCGTCTTGCGGCGGAATTTCTTCGTTTTGTAAAACCCTGATCGTCTGCGCGCTAGCTCCTGCGTAGCCAAGGCCGAATTTGCGGATGCTTTGATCGCTTAGGCTGCGATCGTGCAGGTATTTTACGGCGGCGGGATTTTGATAAAGGCAGCTTTGGTAATAGGCGTTTAAAATCTCAAGCACCTTCTTCTCTTCGCTGCGCTCCTGAACTTTAGCGCCGGTGTATTGCAGCGCGAAATTATACATCCCCGCAAGCTTTTCGACCGCTTCAGGGAAGCTTATCTTTTCGTACTCTTGGATAAATTTAATCGCATTGCCGCCCGCCTTGCACGAAAAGCAGTGAAAAATTCCAAGCTTGGAGCTCACGCTCATACTCGGGTGCGAATCGTCGTGGAAGGGGCAGACGCCCACGAAATTTGCGCCGCTGCGCTTAAGTGGGACATATTTTTCTACGACGTCTACGATATCTACGGTGGCCAGCAGATTTTCTATGCTTTCGTTTTTAATCATAAGCGAAATTATACCCGCACTTTGCTATAATTGCCCTTTATTTTTGCGACGAGGTTTGATTTGGATAATTTTTTCTTAGACGATCGCGACCCGATTTTCGGGCTTATCATGCTGATAAGCATAATCTTACTGGTGTCGATTCTAAGCTACATTTGGGGAGTTTTTTCTAAAAAAAACGAGAGGCAGAGTTTAGAGAATTTCATCAAAAAATTTGACACCCTAGACGCGCTTAGTACCGAGCACAGAGCGCTTTTAGCAAGCCCGCAGATAGACATCCCGACGCTTGGAATTTTAGCTAGCTCTTTCGTAAAAAGCGGCGACTTCGAGCGCGCGATAGAAATTTATCTAATCGCGCTAAGTAAGGCTAGCGGCGGCGTACAGAGGGAGTTTATCCTTACAAATCTCGGTATCGTATATTTCAAAGCGGGCTTTTTAGGGCGCGCCGAAGAGGTGTTTTTGCAGGCGCTGAAGCTGCGCCCGAGAAACAAAGAGGCCCTTACGCATCTTACGGTGATTTACGAGCGGCTGAAGCGCTTTAATGAGGCGCTTGAGGTGCTTGACGCGTTGCGCGAGCAGGACGCCGAAGTATATGCTCAAAGCCAGTTCGAGCGCGCCCAGATCATCGCAAACGACGCCAATACGCCGTTTAACAAGAAGATCGCTAAAATTTCAAAGTTAAACTTCAAAGGCGCGGGGCGGTTCTGCATGGAGCTTTTTATCAAAAACAAAGAGCCTATGGAGGGCTTTGACCGCTTCCCGCCGATCGAGCAGGCTATCGATCTGATCTATGATTTCCCTGCGGCTATAAATACGCAGGATGCGGAGTACAACGCGCTTTTTTATGCGCTCGGAAAAAGCGATCAAAAGCCGCAGAGCGCGAGTAAAATTTTTGAGATTAACGCGCTTATGGCTATGAAAGACGCGGGTTTTGAGGACGCGGGGCTTAGCTTTAGCTACACCTGCGCGAAGTGCAAAAGCTCGGTGGGGCTTTTTTCGCACCGCTGCCCGGTCTGCTACGAGCTAGGCAGCATGGAGATTAGAGCGCAAATTTCGGAGAAAACCGGTGAAATCGGTCAAACTTTTTAGCGACGGCAGCTGCCTCGGCAACCCTGGAGCGGGCGGCTGGGCTTATATCTTGCAATACGGCGACGCGATAAAAAAGGCAAGCGGCGCAGAAGCGATGACGACTAATAATCAAATGGAGCTAACAGCCGCCATAATGGGGCTTAGCGCGCTTAAGCAGCCCTGCCGCGTCGAGCTTTTTACAGATAGCGAATACGTCGTTAAGGCGATAAATTCCTGGCTCGCAAAGTGGGTCGTTACCGATTTTAAGGGCAAGAAAAACGCGGATCTGTGGCGCAGATACCTTGCGGCGGCGGCGCCTCACGAGATCAAGGCCTCGTGGGTCAAAGGGCATGCGGGTCATCCGCAAAACGAGGAGTGCGACGCTATGGCTCGCGCGGCGGCGGAAGCGATAAAATCTTAAAATTTTACGCGCAACAGGGCTCTAGCACGTCCTAGCTTCGGCGTAAATTTTATCGCCCGAAGCTTGTTTTAGCGCATTTGTTCACGCAATCGGGCTTCGGTGCACTCTATTCGTTTGCGTCGTTCGCGCTAGTTTGCACCATATTTTGTGCGCGGATTGCATTCGCAGCAAGCGGGCTTTGATGCGGCTGCATTTGCGACAAGTTTGTTTTAGTGTAAATTTCGTTTGCGATAAGTGAGCCTTAGCGCGGTTTGCGTTAGAATTGGCGGGCTACGTTTAAATTTTATTCGCCGCAGATTGGTGCTAGCGCGTTTCATTCGCCACGTTAGTGCAAATTTAGCGCGGGTTATGCTTGCACTCGTTCGTTCCGCTTGCACGGGTTTCCTTCGCACCTGATGCCGTTTGCGTGCGGACCGTCGCTGATTTCGTAAAATTTTATAAAAAGGGCAAAGATGCAAAATTTAGAAAAATTACAAGAAAAACTGGGCTATAAATTTAAAAATTTAACCCACCTTAAGATCGCTCTTACGCACAAAAGCGCCAAAAACGGACACAACAACGAGAGGCTGGAATTTTTAGGCGATGCGGTGATGGATCTGATCGTGGGCGAGTATCTTTTCAAAAAATTTAGCAGCGACGAGGGCGATCTGAGCAAGCTGCGCGCCGCGCTCGTGAACGAAAGCAGCTTTTCTAAATTTGCAAAATTTTTAGGCATCGGCGAGAACCTGAATATGTCGCTGTCCGAGGAGCGCAACGGCGGACGCGAGAAACCATCGCTGCTTTCGGACGCGTTTGAGGCGATAATGGGCGCCGTCTATCTTGAGAGCGGGCTGCAAAATACCGCCCGCATCGCGACTGTAATCTTAGAAATCCTCTATCCGCGCATAAGCTTTAACGAGCTCGTGCGAGACTACAAAACCGCGCTGCAAGAGCTCACGCAGGCAAAATTCGGCGTCACGCCCGAATACGTCCTTTTAGGCTCGAGCGGCCCCGATCACAAAAAAAGCTTCGAAATGGCGGCACTCGTAGGCGGCAGGCGGCTCTCATCCGCCGTGGGAGCGAGCAAAAAGGAGGCCGAGCAAAAATGCGCGCAAATCGCGCTCGAGCTTTTACAAAACGGCGCCTCGCACGGCAATGGCGAGCAAACGGCATGCGGCGACGCACAAAGCGGCGCGAACTGCGCACAGGGCGGCAAAAAAGGCTCACGAGGCGGCGACGGACGAGCGCGGGGCAGCGCAAAGAGCGATCGCGCCGGCACATCGGGCGGCACGCCGAGCGCTAAAAAAAGCAATGAGCGAAGCGGGCGTGATACGGATAAACAAAGCAGCGGCGATCAAGGAGACGCGCTATGAACACCTTCGGCGAGAGATTGCGCCTTAGCACCTTCGGCGAGAGCCACGGCGCGGCGATCGGCGGCGTTTTGGACGGCTTTCCGGCAGGCGTGGCGATCGAGATTTCAAATATCCAAAGCGAGCTTGACCACCGCAAGCCGGGCGGCAGATACGCTACGCCGCGCAAAGAAGTCGATGAGATCGAAATTTTAAGCGGAATTTTTGACGGTCGCAGCACCGGCGCGCCGATCGGATTTATCATCCGCAACGCAAATCAGCACTCAAAGGACTACGAAGATCTCAAAGATATTTTCCGCCCCGCACACGCCGATTTTACATATTTTGCCAAATACGGACTGCGCGATTACCGAGGCGGCGGGCGAGCAAGCGCACGCGAAACCGCCGTGCGCGTGGCTGCGGGAGCGTTTGCGCAAATCTTGCTGGATCACTTTAAAATTTCCGTAAAAAGCGGAATTTGTGGCGTGGGCGAAATTTACGCGGGAAATTTAGACTTCGACTTTGCGCAAAACAGCGAAATTTTCGCGCTCGATCCCGCTGTGGAGAGCGCGCAGAAGGAGTTAATTCTAAGCGTCAAAAATGCGGGCGATAGTATCGGCGGCTGCGTGCTAACTCGCGTCACGGGCATGCCTGCAGGGCTCGGCGAACCGCTGTATGGTAAGCTCGATGCGGTGCTTGCGGGCGCGCTGATGGGCATAAACGGCGTAAAGGCCGTGCAGATCGGCGCGGGAGTGAAGGCAAGCACGCTAAAAGGCAGCGAGAACAACGATTTTATGCGCGCTAGCAATGATGCGATCCGCACCAATGGCGGCAAGATCGGCGCAAATTTCGCAAACAACAACGCAGGCGGGATCTTGGGCGGCATAAGTAGCGGCGCGCCTATCGAGATCACGACCCATTTTAAGCCTACTCCGAGCATTTTCATGGCGCAGCACAGCGTGGACGTGCGCGGCGCAGACGCGGTCTGCGAGCTGCGCGGGCGGCACGATCCGTGTATCGCCGTGCGCGGCAGCGTCGTAGCTACCGCAATGGCGCGGCTGGCGATCGCCGATGCGCTACTGCTAAACGCAAGCGCGACGCTGGGGAATTTAAAGCGAATTTATGGCGAGGATTAAATTTAGACGAGCGGTGCAGCGAAATTTTGCGAAATTTAATGAAATTTCAAGGGCCGAGCGATGAAATTCCCGCGAGCGAGGCGGGCAAATTTTAAATTTACGCGGTAGGTCTATCGCGACAAGGAGGGCAAATGAGACTTGAGCGTATCGGCGAGGACTCGGCGCTGATCGCACGCATAGAGGCGATCAACGTCGCAGCGTTCCCCGAAATCGAGCGTATCAGCATAAAAAATTTCTTAAAAATGTCGCGCAAAGGACAGCTTGAAATCGCGGCGATTTTCGAAGATTTTACTGCCCTGGTCGCTGGCGGCGCGGCTGATAAGCATTACGCGGCGGCGAGCGAAAATTTATGCGTGGGATCGCAAGATCGCGGCGAAGCTAGCCAAAATCGTGACGCTGCGGGTAAAAATTCCAATGCGGATAACTGCGGCGCGGCAGAATTCGCCTCTTTGAATTCCAAAAATCGCAGCGTGATAGGTAAAAAATCCAGTGCGACGTGTGAAAAATCCAGCTTGGAAAGTAAAAATCCCAGCGCGGAGGCAAGCGAAAATTCCAATTCGGCGGCGCTGCAAAATTTAAGCGGCGAGGAGCTCGTTGGGTTTTGCGTCTATAGGACCGAGCAAACCTACAAGCGCGCGGTTTCGCACCACAAACAGCCGCCGCTTCGCCTAAATGCGGATAAAATTTTAAGATCCAAAGCTCACGGCGGCGCGGAATTTGAAGGTGCAGAGGATGAAATCTCAAGCGACGAAGCGGAATTTTCAGAGGCAAAATTTTTTGGCGTTGCAAGCGGTAAAATCGCGGACCAAAAAACGCAGCCTTTTAGCGGCGATGAAATTTTAAACGCGAGCGCAGATAGCAAAATTCCGATCGACGCGGACCGTTTGATTTGCGGTGCGGGCGGCAAAATTTTATCAAGCGCCAGAAGGGATGAAATTTTATCAAGCGCCGCAGAGGGAAAAATTTCGTCAGGTACCGCAGAAAGCGAAATTTCGCGCTACGATGAGGACGAAATTTCAAGCGGCGGAGAGAGCGAGATTTTTTACGTGGCCTACCTCGGTATCGATGCGAAATTTCGCGGGCTAGGGATCGGCTCAAGGCTGCTCGCTCTCATCGTCACGCAAAATCCGCGCGCGCAAATCGTCCTTGATGTCGAGCCACCGCACGAGGACGCGCCCAACCTCGCGCAGCGCCTACGCCGCATAGAATTCTACGGCAGGCACGGTTTTCGGCGCTGCGGCAAGTTTTTCAACTACGCGGGGCTAAGCTTCGAGATCCTTGCTAAACCGCCGCTAAGCGCGCCGCAGCAGGGATTTGACGTAGCGAGCTTCGTGAGATTTATCGGCGCGGGCAATAAATTTAGATTTAAAATCACCGACGCGCCGCTATACAAAAACTAATGCAAAAGCCCGAATTTAGCCTCATCTGCGATGATACATTTTATAGAATTTTCTCCGCCTCTATCCTTGCGTTTTTTTGCATTTTAATCTCTTTAGACATCGGCGGATCGGGGGAGCTGTTTTACACGGACAGCCCGCTACGCTCGCAGCGAGCCAAGCCCAGCCTGACGATTGTTTTTATGTTTTTAGCGCTACTTTATCTGCGAAGCGGTAGCAAAGAGGCGGCGCGCGTGGAATTTGACGAGCTTAAAATATCCTTTCGCAGAGGGCTAGACAAATACGATCTTATGCTTGGATGCGTTGATCTGATAGAGCCGTCGTTTGGCTTCGTGCGGACGTTTCGCGTGCCGTTTATAAGCTACGAGCGGTTTTTGAAACTGCAAGAAATTTTAAAATTCTTGCTTCTTTTCGCATACATCGCGGGCGTGTTTTTGACGATCAAATTCGGCTTTGCCGAAGCTGCGATCTATGCAGCGGCGGGCATTTTTGCGATTTTGATCGCCTCAAAACTCGTCGTCGCGCGAAGGCTAGACGGACGAGCAGGGCTACGACTGCGCGACTGCCTGCTACTGCGCGGGAGGGACGATACGGGCGCGGCGGTATTTTTTTGCATCCGTCCTAGCTGCGCCGAGCGCGAAGCTTTACGTATATATTTTTTGAAAAATTTCAGCTACGACATTAAAGCGTGAAATTTTTTGGTTTTCAGCGTGAAATTTAGACCCGTGGGGTAGCCTGGATAAGGCTAAACGTAAACGAAGCGCAAAGGCGGATGCTGCGCGAGTATTTCGCGGCGAGATTGGGGTTGGGTTTCGAGCAAATTCCACTCACGGCAGTCGCAGATGAGATCGCTCAGTACTCGCAGTAGCCCTCTAAGTAGTCGCAGACAAGCTCGCTCTGTGTCTGAAAAGCCCCATAATTAGTCGCAAAGATCCACATTGTACGTCCGCTTAACGAGGATGATCGCCGCTCGTAGCAACTCGCCTCGCCGCAAGCGCCTCTGCAAATATCCTGCGCTCTTAAACGCGCCGAAAGCGAGGCGGTGATAAAATACAAAAACCATACCGAAAAGGAATTTTATGCGAGACCATGACAAAGGGCCGATCAAAATTATAGACAGAGCGGTTTACTTTCAAAATAATATCGTTCTTTTTCTTTCACTCGGTTGCCTATATAAAATATTCAATCTAGAAGTTGCTCCGTTAAACTTGAAATTTTACACGCATTTTAGTGCCGATTTAGTTATGTTTATCGTAGTGGTCTTTTTATTGTTGCCGGCTACATTACTTTGGCCTATTAAAAGAAAGGGCAGTCCCGCGTATTTTTTATTGGAAAATAATAAAATCAGCTATATAAACGCTTTCGACGATAAGCCTGGATCGCTAAATCAGGCGTTGAATGATTTTTATTTTGTCAAGAAAGAGGAAATAATAAAAATTTGCAATGCCTGCGATATCGATAAAATAAGCTTTTGCATTATATCTGAGTTATACAATAGCTACGGAAGATTTCACTATTTTTCGCCATACGAGCTGTATAAAAAGTCGTCCATAGGGGTACACATAGGAAAGGCTGTATTGTTTTTATATCATACGATAAATTTCATATTATTCATCTTGCCGTTTAAAATTTATATGCTGATAAGAGCGGGCGAGCCTTTGGGTTTAATCCGCAAAAATATCGTGTTAAGGTTCAAAAATAGGAATTACTTCCTTATAAATATATATTCTAGGCGAGATCTGGATGAGATACTAGAGTATTTTAAGCAAAAAGGCGTCCAAATTACAGATAAAGTGGTCTTTATGCCGCAGGCGCAAAATAAAGGCCTGTTTACCGATAAAAATGAAATTTGGAGCGATGATTTCGACGATACGAAAATTCCAAAAGACATGTTTAAGCGAAAGCTTAGGCGGTTTTTTAGCTTGGATTAAAGAGCGATTCCGCCCGTTTCAGCGTAAAATTTAGACCCGCGGGGTAGAATTACAAAAATTTTTACATGGAGCAAACAATGAAAAATTTCTTTCTAGCCGCAATAGTTTGCGCGCTATTTAGCGGTTGCGCATATGAAGCGCAGTTTAATCAAAACGCCGATGTAGCGCCGTTTGACGACACTATAAGCGCGACTAACGCCATGCAAAGCGCGCTCATTTATATCCCTGGCGAGCTAATGGGGACGAAAAGCTACGCCGCAAGCTCGAAGCTAGGCAGAGACGATGAGCTTAAAATTGACGTCGGCGAGTTTGTCGCAGGCGAGGCAAAGCGCTTCTTCGGCACCTACCTAAGGCGCGTGAGCGTCACCGACGACGAAAAAGCGCTGCAAGGCAAAGGGCTCGTCATCGCGCCTGAGCTTAGCTCATTCGGCTTTGGTTTTTACAGCTCCGACGGCATCGACGTTTCGGCAAAGCCCTACGTGCGCTACAATCTACGTTTAAAAATGTTTAAAAATGGAAAGCCGATCTACAACCAAAATATCGCCGTAAACGAGCGCAACTTCGGCGAGGAGGAGTTTTTCGGCGGCGGTCAGGGCTCATACGCACAGATCGGCGGGATCTTTCAAAAATCGATGGCGAATGATTACGCCGTGCACGCTAGAGAAATTTTGGACGTAATCAACGATAACTAATCGCGCTTGCGCCTTTGTGCGTGGTAAGCGGCATCTGGTTGCTTATTTTTGCTCGCCGTCTTGTGGTAAAATTTGTCGCGGCGATCTTACGGCACGCGCTTGCGGATCGTCGCGCCTAAATTTTATTTATTGATATAATTAGCATGGCTTTAAAATACTCAAATGCGCGCTTACTTGTAAGATTTATCTCGCCTGCGGCATTAAATCCTTTTGATACCAAGTTTGCCAGCGCTCTAGGCATCAAATTTAATCCCGCAAGTTGCGTAAATTCCGCAAAAATCGCGTTATGAAATTAACTTGGCAGCCCATATTTAAGTGCGGCGAGCCGATAAATTCCGCACCTTGGCATACTGCCTAATTCCATTTTTTAGGGCTAAGCTCCGCAAATAAACTTTTCGCGTTCGCTGCTACGCTTGGATCAAATTATATGCTCGTGGCACCAAAAAATTCGCCCTAAATTTAAAGCACCGATTAATATTAATTTTTATATCATTACTAAATTTTTTAAGGAGAGAATTATGAAAAAGTTTTTATTGCTTCCGTTTGCTTTCGCGGCGCTTTTTGCGGCACCAAGCTGTGATAATGTCCAGCTCAAAGCCGCCGTGGAAGGTATCAATAAGAGTGCGCCGATGCGAGTCGACGAGATTACAACGTTAACGGGCGCCGAGTGCAAAGACGGCACTTTTATCTACAACTACGAGCTAAATGACGGCATGGGGATGAAATTTGACAGTGTTGGAAATGATCAAAAAACCGTGATACAAAATGTCATAGATAGCCAAAATAAGCAAATTTTTTGCAATCAGATGAAGGTAATGCATCCGCTAATAAACAGCGCGATATGGAGCTATAAGATAAAAAGTGGCGAAGAATTTATAAGGGTAGAATTTAAGCCTAGCGACTGCAAGTAGCGCTTGCGCGAGATTTAAAATTTAGCGCGGCGTGAGCCTTTGCCTGCTCGCCCGCGCCGAATTCGCTTAAAATTTATCCGCTTCGCTTTTGATTTTGCCTGCGCAAAAGTAACATGTTAAAACCTCTGCTTGACTTTTACCGCGCCGCCGCGTATAGCATGACGCATATCAGCGTGTATTTCGTCGCCACAAAGTGCTAAAACGCGCCGAGTCCTTTTTAAGCCGCGATCTAATGCGCCAGGTTCTGCCAGTGGCGTTTTTCATTAAAATTTTACTATTTCACGTGGAATTATATCTATGCGGCAGCGCAAACACCGCGTAAAGCTTTCGCGCGAAATTCTATAAGTTACGGAATCTTATTTGAAATAGCATCGTAGATTTTGAGTCAGAATTTTATGATTTATTATGCTACACCTGCTGCGATGAAATCTTGCTAAATTTTATCTGCGACCTGCTCACATAAAATTCTGCGTAAAGCATACGCTCGCTTTCGAGCTTACAGAGGCACCAGCTGCCAACGCGCCGCCACACAAAACGCGGCTAATCAAATACCTCGCTTGGGTTTTAAAATTCACCGTTCGCAGCTATTTTTATCAAGCTTTAGCCGTATCGGCGGCAAGCCCTCTATTTCGTAATTTAACACCATCGTTTTGCCGAGCTCCCGCAGACGCTGCGAGAATTCCGTGCTGCAAAAGCCAGCCTTCGCCTTAGCAAACAGCATCTCTTTTAAAATTTCCGCATCGCCTGCATCCAGCGCGCTAAGGTCTAAATTCGGCGAGCTATTTAACGCGTAATCGTATATGAAGCTACCTTCTTCGCATGCGGCGCCTTTTAAAATCGTAGCATCGTCGATCCTGCGCGGTGCGCCCTCGTTTATCCGCGCTAGCGCATCTCGCACCTGTTTGCTTTCGCAGAAATTTCGCTCTAGCTCGCCGCGTTTTTTCTCCGCATAAAATTCCATCGCCACATTTGCCAAAATTCCGATTCCAAGTAGCACAAGTAAAATTTTAATCGGCTTATTTAGCCGCGCGCTTAAGCTTCGCGCGTCCATCATCGCGCCCTTTCGCAACACAGCAGCGTGTGTCCGACGCCCAGTCCGTCGTGAATTTGCGAAATTTTAAGCCCGGCGCTCTGCGCAAATTTAACCATATCGTCCGAGTGATAAATTTTGCTATTGCCGTTTGCCATCGCGGCGAAATACACGCTGATCTGCGTCATGCTATACGCGGCGGTTTCGTAGCGCTGCCTGTCCCAAAACGGCTCCAAAATATAAAGCCGCGCCTGCTCGCTCATCGACTCCGCCGCGCGCGAGAGGATGCTTACGATCTGCTCCTCTGCAAAGCAGTCTAAAAACTGACTAAGCCAGATCGCGTCAAAGCCGCGCGGAAAGCGCGTAGCAGCATCTAGCAGATCGGCCGCAAGCCCCTCTATGCGCTCAGCGCCCTGCGCGCCTGCGACGGCGTCTTTCATCAGCGCGATCTGCCCCGCAAGATCCATTATCGTGATGCGCACATTTTCGTCGTAGCCCACGCACCGCTTAGCAAAGCGCCCCGTGTTGCCGCCTACGTCTAAAATTTTATCCGTCTTGCGCGAGAAAATGATCTTTAGCGCAGGCTCAAACGCCAAATCTGAATAAAAATGATCAAACGCGAGCCAGCTCTTGCGCACGTGCGGCGGCAGACGCGCAAGCGCCTCGTAGATCGTAGCCCAATGTCCAAAAACCTTTAGCCCCTCTGGTTTGCCCGATTTTAGCGTCTCTTCGAGTCTAAATAGCCCCTCGTAGCACACGTCGTGGATGAAGTCCATATCCACGTCCACCATCTCGTCGGTGAGTAGAAAATACCCCGCCTTACTGAGACGAAATTTCTCGCCGCACAGCAGCACCGTGCCGATGCTAAGCGAACTTTCCAAAAGCAGCTTTACGGCGTATTCGCTAAGCGAGAGTTTCTTCGCGATCTCACTTATGCTTAGCCCGTCATGTGCCTCATTAAGCGCGTTTAAAATTCCAAATTTTTTCATCAGCCTACTTACCTGAAAAACTACAGGTGCAAAGGCGATCTCATTCGCCGTCCGCTGCGCCTCGCCCGCGCTTTGGCGCTCCGCGGCGTAACGGTCTAAAAGCTGTTTGGGAAGTTTCATTTTCGATCCTGCTCGTGTAAATTTCGCAAAATTTTAGCAAAAAATTCTAACTTTTCTTGCGCCCACTAAGAATTTACGCGTATCTTAGAATTTTGCGATGAAATTTTAAAATTCCGTCTTAAAATTTATGGAATTTTAGTTAAAATCCTTCTATCAAAATTTCGCGTAAAAGCTCTGCGAAAATGTCAAATTTAGGAGAATCCTTGAAGCTTCAAATGTCCTTGATGTCGGTTGCTTGCGTCGTAATCATCCTGGCTGGTCTTAAAGCCGCGCAGGCTATCGTCGTGCCATTTTTGCTAGCTATTTTCATTACGGTGCTCGTCTCGCCGCTGGTGCTTTATGTCCAAAAGATCCGCGTCGGGCGCGTTTTTAGCTTCCTCATCATCACTTTTTCTTTTGTGACAATTATAGTGTTTTTCGGCGCAGTCATCTTCGATGCGATCAAGGAATTTTCAGCGCGCCTGCCCGAGCTTCAAGCAAAATTTGAAGAGGTGCTAGGAGGCGTGAGTGCGAAGCTCTCTCGATTCGGCATAGAGCTTAACGCCGCAAACCTAGGCATCGATCCGGGCGAAGCCGCCGCGCAGCTATCTGCACTACTGCGCAAAACAGGCTCGATAGTCTCGACGGGATTTTTCATTTTTATAATGGTTTCATTTATGGTCTTTGAAAGCTCCGTAATCGACGAAAAAATCCGCTATTTTTCGCAAAGTAGCCGCGCGACACACACTTTCGTGAAGAAATTTGCCTCCAGCCTCAAAAAATATCTGCTAATCAAAACTATCGCTTCAGCTTGTACCGGCGCGCTCATCGGGCTCGGGCTGTGGGCGCTTGGCGTACCGTATGCCGCGCTGTGGGGGATTTTAGCTTTCGTGCTAAATTTCATTCCTACGATAGGCTCGATCGTAGCGGTCTTTCCGACGCTTTTCGTGACATTAGCTACGATGGATATAGGCTCTAGCATCTGGACTATTGCAATCTATTTGGTTGTAAACGTAGCGATCGGAAATATCATCGAGCCACGATTTTTAGGGCAAGGGCTCGGGCTTTCAACGATCAGCGTGCTTGCAGGGCTACTGTTGTGGGGCTTCGTGCTTGGTATCGGCGGGCTATTTTTGGCTGTGCCGCTTACGATGAGCTTGCAAATCGCGCTTGCCTCAAATGACAAAACACGCTTCATTGCGACTCTATTAAGCAACAAGGTCGAAAGATAAAGCGAAATTCCGCGGAATTTTAAAATTCTATAAATTTTAGCTTGAGCGCGCTCAAGAGTATTTTTGTCTCTTTTAGATAAAATCCGCCCAAAAGGATCAAATATGACGAGCGAAAAATTTATTTACGAAATAAACACGGTAACGAAATTTATCCAAATTTACTGCGATGGCAAGCATACGGACGCGCTTAAAAAAGATGGTGCCGTGCTTCATGACTACAAAGACGATAAGGGGCTAGTGCAGACGCACTTTCATCTCTGTAGCGACTGCGAGCGGATGTTGCGTTACGCCTACGCGCGCCTTGGTGCCTGCCCGCATACCGAAAAGCCACGCTGTCACCACTGCCCGCATCCGTGCTACGAGCGTGAAATGTGGGTAAATATGGCTAAGATGATGAAATATAGTGGTATGAAGTTAGGACTTACGAAGATCAAAAAGCTTTTTTCGTTTAGAAAAAGCTAATTTGTGCGGGCAATTTAGCTAGAGTTTGCGGGTAAAATTTATCTTTGCAAGCTCGCTTCATCTTTATGCAAAAAGTATAAAAAAGTAGCGTGAGAACAAGCGCAAAAAAGATATAAAATAAATCAAAATGCTAAATCTTAGCGCGTAAAATTCTACCTTGCAAACGCAAATCCTCCGCAATCCTTGATAATAAATAATTAAATTTGAGTTTATAGTTTTAAGTTAGAATTGTGTCCAATCAAAGGAGAAAATATGAAGGTCATTACCATCGCGGTCGTTAACGGCAGGGTCGTAAACGAAAAGGAATTAATCGCGTCTATCGCCGATTATGACGATTTTACCGCGGTTGCCGAACAACTCCGCAAAGGGCTGAAATCGAGATATTTTACATCTAGAGAGCATGCGAGAATCTATAAAAAAATCAGTGTCGAGACGGGCTTTAGGCGCGTGCGATTCGACTACAAACCTTATAAAGATAAAATTTCAAACCTTATCGCCGAGGGCTACACCGTCAAGGCGATCCTAAAAAAGATCGGCGAGGAGGATGAAGCGTTCAAAAACGCCGTTACTGCGCCCGGGCTTACGCACTTCATCTCCGTGACGTTCAAAGATGAAAAAACAAGACTTCGCGCAACTGCCAAAAAAAGCGAGGACTTCTTATACGCATATCGCTTCGAAATCAAGAAAATGCACTTCCAAGGCGTTAGCAATAAAGAAATTTTAAAATATATGAAAGCTCATTACGAAAAAGATTTCGCAAAAGTAAGCGAGCGCGATCTTGCCGCTTTTATCGAGGCAAACGCCGTACTTGATACCGACCGCAAACTCTCGCTATATAAAAAGCCGAGCCTTTATGATCCGCATTTTAGCGAGATTATGAAGCTTTACGCAAGCGGTATGCGCGTCTATGACATCTGGAAGACGCTTAAAGCCAAATACCCCGAGCTAGCCAAGCTTCAAGCGCCGAGCCTTTATCAGTTCATCGCAAACAACGCCCTTGGCAAAGCTAAATATATGCAAAAAGACTGATATGCCCGCGCTTCTTTCAAATTTTACTTTCAAATTTAAAATTTCGCCGCGATAAAGATCGATGGAAGCCGGTGAAATTTCGATGAAAACCTGCGTCATTCTCTGCGGTGGCAAAAGCTCGCGTTTCGGCAGCGACAAAACACTGTTTCCATTCCGCGGGCATCCCAGCATGACGCACTTTCTTTTCTCACGCTTAAGCCGCGAGTTTGAGCGGGTTTTCGCCTGCGCCAAAAGCTCTAAATTTAACCCGCCGCTTCCTATGATCTACGACGAATTTGAGGATTTTTCGCCGATGGGCGCGCTGTATTCGGCGCTGAAGCCATTTAGCAGAGAGCGCATTTTTATCATCCCCGCCGATATGCCTTTTATAGAAATTTCTACCATTCGCGCGCTTAGCGAGCAGGAGGGGCAAATTTGCGTAGCGGGCGATGACCTGCACAGACACAGCCTGTGCGGATTTTTTGACGCGGATCTCGCTCCGCGCGCGCTTGAGCTCTACCGCGCGAAAGAGCATAAGATCGGCGCGCTCATCGGATCTGCAAATTCCAAAGTGCTAAATTTCAAAAACAAAGAGCAGTTTTTAAATATAAATTATCAAAACGATTTAAAGGGCGTAGATGAAATTTAAAGCTTTAGCGCTCGCGCTTTGCGCCCTAAGCCTAGCCGCGCAAGACCTCTCCGAACTATACGCAAAGGCCGGCGAATACGAGGCCAAAGGCGATTACAAAAACGCGATGATCTATTACAAAAAGATCGCCGCGGCAAGTTTAACAGAAAGGGGCGAAAAGTCGCGCCGAAAAGTCGCAGAAAATTCTACCTCGTCCGCAGAAAACCGCGCTTTGCACGATGATACCGCCGTTTTAAGCTCTGCGGTGCCGCAAAATTCTTTAGTACAAAATTCCGCCATGGCAAGATCCAGCGGGCCAAATTCCGCTGCACTAAATTCCGCGCCGCAAGGTGAGCAAAATGGTCGAAATTTTGGATTTTTGGGGCTTAAATACTACGAGCCGATCTATATGCTTTTCACCCACGATTTCAGTAAAAAGCCCGATCGTAAGGCGGATGAGCTGCATTTTGAGTTTAGCTTCGAGCGCCCGATTGCCTACGACGTGCTGGGGTTTGGAGAGAAAATTTCATTCGCTTACGCGCAAAATTCCTGGTGGCAGATCACGCAAGATAGCGCGCCTTTTCGCGAAAGCAATTATCGCCCAGAGCTTTACGTTAGTGCGCCGGTGCCGTTTGCGGACGAGATAAAGATCGGTGCCATGCATGAGTCAAACGGCAAGGGCGGCGAGGAATCGCGCTCGTGGAATAGGCTCTACGCGCAAAGTACCTGGAGCGCGGGCGGATTTTCGATCACCCCCAAAGCATGGTATGCGTTTTGGCTGGACCGCACGAACGAGGACATCGCGGATTATCTGGGTTACGGCGATCTGCGCGCGTCATACACCTTCGGCAAGCAGCGACTTAGCGCTCTGTGGCGAAATAATCTGCATTTTGACGGCAGTAACCGCGGCGCAATCGAGTTAAACTACAGCTTCCCGATCTTTAACAGCGGATTTTACGGCTATCTGCGCTACTTTAACGGCTACGGTGAAAGCCTAGCGGACTACAAACGTAGCGTCAATAAGATCGGCATCGGGCTTTCTTTCGTAGAATTTTAAAAGGCGAGCTTAGATCAAAAAGCCTGAAATTCTGCGGCAAAATTTTATCCGCACAAAATATAAAATTCGCAGCTCTTTACTCTGCTCCGCTAAATTTTAAAAAGCAAAATTTAGCGATGCAAATCGCCTTAAATTTTGCGGGCGGAATTTTGCCTACCGTACCGAATCTCCGCAGGTAGAATTTCTTAGAAATTAATATTCTTTTAGCTAAAATTATGGATTAAATTTCATCAAAGGATCAAGAAATGGCACAAATTCAAGAGGCCGAGCTCATCTGGAAAGACGGCAAGCTAATCCCTTGGGCAGAGGCTACTACCCACGTTTTGACGCACTCTTTGCACTACGGAAACGCCGTATTTGAGGGCGTACGAGCCTATAAAACCGACAAAGGCTACGCGATTTTCCGCTTGGACGAGCACACTGCCCGTCTTGAAATTTCGGCAAAACTCTGCCTAATCAAGCTTCCGTTTAGCTTCGAGCAGCTCCGTCAGGCACAGATCGACGTCGTCGCTAAAAACCGCTTCGATCAAACCGTTTATATCCGCCCGCTAGCGTACTTCGGCTACGGCTCGATGGGCGTTTCGTCTACGAACTGCCCGGTAAACGTCATCGTCGCAGCGTGGCAATGGGGCGCGTATATGGGCGAAGAGGCGCTACGCAAGGGCATCAAAGCCAAAATTTCATCGTGGATGAAGCCGGCGCAATTTTCGATGATGGCAAAAGCCAAAGCAAGCGCGAATTATTTCAACTCGCAGATGGCAAATTTTGAGGCGGTCGATGCGGGATACGATGAGGCGATACTGCTCGATCCGCAGGGCTTCGTCGCAGAGGGGCCGGGCGAGTGCCTATTCATCGTAAAAGATGGGCTCATCATCACTCCGCCGAACGACACCAGCCTAGAGAGCATTACTCAAAATTCAGTCATAGAAATCGCGCGCAGCCTGGGCTACGAAGTCCGCAGAGAGCGCATCGCTCGCGATCAGCTCTATGCCGCAGACGAGGCGTTTTTTACCGGCACCGCCGCGGAGGTCACACCGATTAGCAACATCGACGGCAGGATCATCGGCAAGGGCGAAATGGGCGAGATCACGAGCCGCTTGCAAAAAGCGTATTTCGCGGTAGTCACGGGCAAAGACCCGAAATTTGAGCACTGGCTCACCTACGTTAAATAAGGACGCGCATGCCAGCGGATTTGAATGATTATTTTAATAAGAAAAACAGCGACAAAAAAGGCGGGAATTTAAATTTTAAAATTCCTAATTTAGGGGGGATGGGCAAGTTTAGCGGCGTGCTTTACGTGATAATCGCGCTAATCGCGCTACTCGTGATCGCCAAGCCCTTCGTCACGATCCAATCGGGCGAGGTGGGGATCAAGTCAAATTTAGGCAAATACGATCCGACGCCTCTTGGCGCGGGACTTCACTTTTTCGTGCCGTTCATACAGGACGTATTCGTCGTAGATACTCGCACGCGTATCATAAACTACACCAGCAGCGAAGATATGAGCGCGGGTATCGCTACTAAAAGCGGCACCGCGGGCGGTATCATTAGTAAAAACTCGCTTTCGGTGCTAGACTCGCGAAATTTACCCGTCAGCATCGACATCACCGTGCAATACAGGCTCAATGAAGCCACGGCGCCCAACACGATCGCCGAGTGGGGCTTTTTATGGGAGGATAAGATCATCGATCCTCGCGTAAAGGACGTCGTGCGTAGCGTCATCGGCAACTATGCCGCCGAGGAGCTGCCTACCAAACGCGACGAGATCGCCAAATCGATCGACGACGGCATCCGCAAGAATATCGAAGCACTGCCGAATTCGCCCGTAGATCTGCTAGCCGTGCAGCTTCGCGAGATCATCCTGCCGGCGAAGGTAAAGGAGCAGATCGAGAGCGTACAGATCGCCAAACAGGAGGCTGAGCGCACCAAATACGAAGTCGAGCGCGCAAACCAAGAGGCGCTTAAAAAGGCTGCTCTTGCCAAAGGTAACGCAGACGCCGTCAAAATTGAGGCTCAAGGTCGCGCCGATGCCGCCAAGATCGAAGCCGACGCGCAAGCCTACGCTAACAAAGAGATCGCAAAGAGCTTGGACGCAAATCTTTTAAGCCTCAAGCAGATCGAGACGCAGGCTAAATTTAACGAGGCGTTGCGCGAAAACGGCGACGCAAAAATTTTCCTAACGCCGGGCGGCGCGGTGCCTAATATCTGGGTCGATACGAAAGATAAGGCGAAGCAAAGCGCCATCGAGCGGGAAAATTAAAATTTCAGGAGGCTGTGCGCTCCGATTTCGCGAACTAAATTTAATAGCGAGATTTAAAGCAAGCCCGCTCCGGGCGCATAAACTTAACTCGCGATTTCGCAAGTTAATATTAGCGACGAGCGCGATTGCTCGCGATTAGCAAAACTCACACTCGTCGCAGCTTAAGCCTAGCGGTCGCTTAAAATTTAGCCGCCAGGTTTACTCTTTAAATTTACGAGGCGCGCCGCTTCGTAAATTTTATAACTAAATTCCGTATGCGGCGGCTAAATTTAAGGCGTGCGCGACTTCGCAAGCTAAGGATCAAAGATGAAGGTAGATTGGCAAAAACTTGGCGGGCTGCTCCCCGCGATCGTGCAGGACGCGGGTGACGGCGCGGTTTTAATGCTCGCGTATATGAACGAAGAGGCGTTAAATTTAACGCTGCGCACCGGCTATGCGCACTACTTCTCGCGCAGCAAGAGGCGCATCTGGAAAAAGGGGGAGGAGAGTGGTCACGTTCAGCTCGTAAAATCCGCGTTTTTGGACTGCGACAACGATACGCTGCTGCTTAGAGTCGAGCAATGCGGCGGATCCGCCTGCCACACGGGCGCGCGAAGCTGTTTTTTCAAAGAGATTTCGCTGCAAAAATGTGGCGAAAATGTGGGGGGCCCGAGCGCTTGCGGCGCGATAAATTTCGCGGAACACAGCCCTGCAACCTCTCTCGCGCAGAAAAATTCCGCGAATTCCCGCGCAGGGCAAAATTCTACAGCCTGCGACAGCTTGCAGAATTTAACGCCCAAAAATTCTACCGATGGTAATCAAAACTCCGCAATGCAAAGCCCCGCTGCGGCAAATTCCACTCTAACAAATTCCTCCGCGGAGCGCAGCACTCAAAATTTAGACGCCGTCTCGCAAAATTTTACACCCAAAAACTCCGCAGAAAAAAGCCCGTACGGCATTTTGGACGAAATTTATCACGTTTGCTTGGATCGCAAGCTAAACGGCGAGTCCGCGCTCTCTTACGTCGCCTCGCTCTACGCGAAGGGCGAAAACGCCTATCTCAAAAAGATCGCCGAGGAGGCGTGCGAGTTCGCGCTAGCGTGCAAGGACCTCTCGCGCAGCGGGCTTTACGCAGACGTCGCGCGCGAGGGCTTCGGCGAACACAGAGCGGGCGAGCCGCGATACGACGTGATTTACGAGGGAGCGGATCTTTTATTTCACCTTCTGCTCGCGCTTGCGGCGCACAATATCCACCCGGACGCCCTGCTTGACGAGCTAGTGCGCAGGCAAGGGCAAAGCGGCATCGAAGAAAAGCGTCGCCGCGAAAAATGACGCGTAAAATTTAATCGCAAAGGCGCCGCTCGCCCACCTTACGCGGCGAGCTAAATTTAAAAAGTGTTGCCGAAATTCTGTGCCGAATTTCAACGATGAAAGTATATTTCAACCGCGCTATTATCGCAAAATTTAATTTTGCTGCGCGTGCAAATCCGCGCGTAAATTTAAGCGCTTGCGCAAATCGTAAAATTTCACTAAAATTTTAAAATCAAATTTAAAGGATAGGTGATGAAGCAGATCACGATGCAGGAGGCCCTGGATGCCGTTAGCGAGCGCTACTGCAAAGGCCATCACTACGAAAACGTAGCACTCACCGATGAGATGGTGCGCCGCATCTGTGAGGTAAAAAGCCTCGTAAATATGGGCTTTATAGCCACGGCTATCACGGACGCGGCGCTGCAGCATCTAGCCACGCTGCCGAAGCTTGCGTATCTGTTTTTACAAGATAGCGATAAGATAAGCGGCGAGGGCTTTAGATATTTTGCGAGGCACGCCAAGCTTGAGCACATCGGTATCGAAAACGTCAGCATCATGGACGAGGGGCTAAAAGCGATCGTGCAAATCCCAAAGCTAAAATCGCTGCGCCTGGTCAATTCACGCGTGAGCTTTGCGGGGCTGCTAGCCGCGGCGGATACGAAAATCCAGTTTTATCTTGGCGGCGGGCAGTTTAGCAAGGAGCAGATTGCGGAGTTTGAGCAGGCGCAAAGAGACGCCGCAAAGAGTAAAAAGAAGCTTGATCCAGATGACCTGGCGGCGGCGCGGAGTGCGCTTTTAGAATTTTTCGCGGCGATGAGCGAGTGGGAGAAATTCGCCACATCGCGAATTGATGACGCGAATGACGGCGAGGTGCAGCGCAGATGCGACGAGCTCTTTGCACGCTACTGCACGCCCGTTAGGCGCAGCGGCTTCCGCCCCGAGGGCATCTCATTTTCAATGATGGAGGGCGGCACCTACGGCGGGTACGAGCTAACGGACGCCGAATGCGAGAGCAAAAATAAAATTTACATCTACGCCAAGGACGAACACGGCTTTGCGCGCCGCTTCCTGCTAGTGCGCAAGGACGGGCGCTGGCTCGTAGATAAGTGCCAAGGCATGGACGGCAAAAACCGCGGGCTGTAAATTTGAGCGTGAAATGGGGGTTTAAATTTCATTCTCGGCGCGACTGCAGAGATAAATTTTAGCCTGCCGCGGGCACTGTGATAAATTTAGCCTGCCGAGAGTACGGCGATAAAATTTCATCGGCGCTGTGAAACAAAAACAAAGAGAGGGCAAATGAGCGGTAAAATTCTGCGCACGGCGATTAAAGAAAGGCGCGAATGAAGAGGCAAATTTTCTCCGAGCTGGGCGGCTTCGCGATAAAGGGTCCTCGCGCTGCTCGCGCGCTATCTGGATGAGCACGGGCTTGCGAACGGGGACGTTCTTGCTTATTTTACGCAGACCGAGCACGGCGATGCGGTCACAAGAGAGGGCATCGCCGTGCCGATATTGGGCGTTCGCAGCTTTAAAATTTCACAGCACTTATAATCCATATATAATGACGCTGGAATTTAGCGGCACTAATGTATTTTTTTAGAAGTCAATGTTTAATCAAAATTTTATAATTTTAGATGTGGAATTTGCGTTTAAGTCAATTAAATTTAAGCCGCCAAAAGACGGCTTAAATTTCACCTCTCAAAAACGAAAATTTTATTCGTTCCGTTTTCTCTCGTCGCGACGTAAAATTTTCCATCCTTGATAGCTAGCGCATGCGCGTCGTTTGCGCCTTCAAAGCTATAAACCTCCACGATCTTTCTGCTGCGCGGATCGAGCTTTAGGATGCTTGAGTATTGCTTCGAGAGCAGATAAACAAACTCGCCTTGCGCATCCATACCCGTGACGTAGTAGTCGTTTATATCCCTGCCGTCCTTTACGCCGAGAGTCTCGTCGAAGCTCGGTACAAACTCGCTCGAGAGCAGATTGTCGGTATCGCTAAAGCTCGCTATACTCCAGCTTTGCTTTATATTATCCGGCACGCTAGCGACGAAAAACTCGCCGTAGAAATCCGAGTGATCCCAGCTTAGGATATACTGCTGTTTGGCACGCACGGTGGAGTAGCGGTCCTTGAAATCGAGCGTGAAATTTTCATATCCGTCGTGCAGATAGCGCCACGCTTTGTTTGCTTCCTCTTTGCTTTGGTTCGGTGCGGGCTTGAAAAACTCATAGGTTTTATTATAGCTCATGAGCCCTACCGAGCCTTTAAAAAAGCTCGCTGCGACGGTTTCTTCCATCTGCATTATCCAATCGGGTGTGCTTCGTAGATAGCTTTTTACGGTTTTTAGCTCGCCGTCCATTTCGTAGAGCTCGAATTTTAGCGTACCGAGCAAGAAGCTTCCGCTCGCCGCGTCGTAGTCAAGCCCCGTGACGGGATTATTGTTGTTTAAATTTAGCGTTATCTCGCCGCTTTTGCGTAGAGGCGTTAAATTTGTCACTGCGCCATCCGCAGGATTTAGATTAAACTCGCCGCCAAACGCCAGTGTGGCGCACAATAGGGTTAAATTTAGAAATCTTTTCATCTTCAGCCTCACTTCGGTAAATTCGGTAGTTTTGGATTCCAGCTTTCGCGGAAGTCAATTTCGGTCTCCTCCCAGTGATCAAGCTCCCAAAACCACTTTGACGGATCGACGCTCATGCGCGAAGGCGTCGCAGAGGCTAGATAGGGCGGCGGGCCTGCGGTGATAAAGGCCTGCACGCAGTTAAAAGCCATGATGATCGCAAAGGCTGCCACGGCTATCTTGCCTAGCGCGAAGCTCGGCAAAACCGCACCGTATGCGCCCTCTTCGCTTTTTTGCATTATTTTACCTACGTTTTTGCCTAGCAGCAAAATCACGCCCAAAAATATAATGACGCAAAAATGCACCACTACGACCCAAAACTGCGTGTGCGCGCCTAAAATTTCAAGCCCGAAGCCCTGCTTTATGTCGAGGTATCCTCCGCCCGTGCCGTCTAGGCTGTAATGCAAAAAGCCGTCGTATAGCCCAAGGCATGCTAAAAAGAGGATTACGGCTAGGTATTTGACAGCAAATCCGTATCTAACGATCAGCAAAGCCACGAATGAGATCGCTACCATGCAAAATCTCTCGTGCCAGCACATGATGCAGGGACTATCGCCCATACCAAAGCCCAAAACAAGGCATGCGATACCTACGGGCAAAGCGATGAGAGCGAGTGCCGCGAGGGCGAAAAGATTGAAAAATCGCTTTTCATCTTCGCCCCAGCTCGGCAAATTTTCGGAGCCGTTCGCGAAATTTTGATTTTCCATTACTCGCTCCTAAAAATTTCCCATAGGCACGACGGCAAATTTATTCACCCATGCCATCATGATGACGAGTATCGCGATGCCTGCGATACCAAAGCCCATAACCGCGCGCTTTTTCTCAGGTCTAAACCACAACAAAAGGCCCGCGACGAAAAACATCAGAACCATTAAAAATTCCATATTTTCTCCTTTCTTACTGAAATTTAATATCGTAAAAATATTACTATTTTGCTTATTAGACGTATATTAAAAATTATGTTTTTATCAGTATAAATAAATTTTTATGAAATTTCATGATACTAAAATAGCTATTTTTAAGAAAATTTTTTCTATTCCAGCTTGATTTAAATTTATTTAAAACATTTCGGTTGACTTGATTTTGCCTATGCGGGTTGCGTGATAAAACGCCACGCGATTGAAATTATAAAATTTAGCAAGAAGATGAACAATGACTTTTAGCGCAGCGGCAAGCGAGTGGGGGGGGCAATCATCGCTGGGGCGCATCCATTTTTCTTGCGGCGGAGCGATCTCTTGCATTATGTCTATCTTCTTACGTTTAGGCTGTATTCTTGCACCGCGTTTTCCCCTACTGAGTCCTCGTTTCGGTAGCGGACGCCGCCTCGTTGATAGCAAGCAATACCTTGCGATCGGTTTATGTCGGTTGCGGATGCTGTTTTATTGTGCAGTTATTTCGGCTTGCATTGCGCAATGAAATTTTGAAATTTTACAAAGCTTGCCCAAGCCGATCACTTTAAATTTTTGCTCGTTCTTAGTCGCGAAATGTTTGCGCGTGGGCTTTAGGCGGCATGCAGACATCCTCGCGTACTCCCTGCTGAACTATGACGAGCTTTCGTATCCGACGTCAAAAGCCGCCTACGACGCTTTCGTGCCGCCGTTTTGTAAGATATATCTAGTTTCCTACAACCTAATGTGCTTTTGAAAATCAAGCGGGCTTGGCGCAGTATTGCAGGAATTTTTACATGTCGTAGCGATACTGCTTACCGCTAAATTCCATCATTTTGCCGTCGCGTAGACACAAGCACGCGCTAGGTTCGTAGATATTCACGAAAGTCCGAGGGCGCGCTTTGGCAGTAGAAGCTAAGCGCTTGCATGGGCGTCTGAACATATCTATGGGCGAGATACAGCTCGCCGGTGATCTTTACGGCGTCTTTTAAAATTTTATCTGCTTTGTTCATCTAAGCTCCTTTAAATTTACGCGACCTATACTTAAATTTGCACGATTGGGCAAGGAATTTGGAGTATCGTGCTACCGCAAAATTTTAAAAAAGGCTATAATTTAGCAACTTTATTTAAAGGAGAAAAGATGAGAGATTTTAGTTTTTGCAACCCCGTGAGGATAGAATTTGGCAAGGGTAAAGAGGAGCATATCGGGCAGTATATGAAGGAAGCGGGCGCGAAAAAAGCTCTCGTACTATACGGCAGCGAGCGCGTGCGAAAGAGCGGTCTGATGGGCGTCGTGGAGAGCAGCTTAAAGGCAAGCGGTATAGAATTTACGCAGCTTGGCGGCATAAAATCAAATCCCGTGCTAAGCAAGGTAAACGAAGCAATCAAGCTCGCCAAAGAATTTGGCGCAGATAGCGTGCTTGCTGTAGGCGGCGGAAGCGTACTGGACTCCGCAAAAACCGTAGCCGCGGGCGCCTGCTACGATGGCAACGTGTGGGATTTTTTTATCGGCAAAAGCCCAAGCGCCGCGCTTAAAATTTTTGACATCATCACCCTTGCCGCGACGGGCTCGGAGATGAACTGCGGCGGCGTGGTGACCAAGGAGCAGACCAAGCAAAAATACGCGATCGACGCACCTTGTCTATACCCGAAGGTCTCGGTCATAAACCCGCAGCTGCAAGCAACCGTCAGCCGCGAGTATCTCGTATATAGCGCGAGTGACATCATCGCGCACAGCATCGAGGGGTATTTTACCGCTAGCGTCCACCCGGGCATCGTACGAGCCTATATCGAAGCCAACATCAAAACCGTCATCCGCACGACTGAAATCCTGCTCGCAGATCCGAGCGATTACGATGCGCGCGCCGAGTTTGCGTGGGCCGCAACGATGGCGCTAAACGGACTAACCTACGTGGGCGTGGGTGGCTTCGGCTATCCGAATCATATGATTGAGCATGCGATGAGCGCGGTCGTGGACTGCGCGCACGGAGCCGGTCTTAGCGTGGTAATGCCTGCGTGGATGAGGTGGTATAAGGATAGGAATTTAAGCGCGTTTGAGCGTTTCGCGCGTGAAATTTTCGGCCTTAAAAGCGCGGATGAAGGCACCCTGGCGCTTAAGGCGTGGTTTGATAAGATCGGCACGCCGACTAGCCTGGCACAGCTTGGCATCGAAGGCAAGGTGCTAGACGAGGTCATAGACGTAGCCGCGACAAACGCCAAAGCGTGGAATATGGCGAAGCTTTACAGCCGCGAAAATATCGCTAAAATTTTAGATTTTGCAAAATAAGCCGCGAGTCCATAGATAAAATTTAAACCGAAGGGGTGAGCGATCGCCCTTTTCCGAAAAGGCAGGCGGCAGTGTGGGTGCGCTAGAGATTGATATTTCTAAAAAACAAGCGGCAGCGCAGATAGCGAGATGATCGTCTTGTATCCCTTAAAAGTCCGCGAGGCTCGCTGTGAGAGGGCGGCGGCGACAAGCGGTGCGCCTAAATTTAAAGCTCAGACGACTGCGGATCGAGCGTGAAATTTAGCTATGTTTGGAAGAGTAAATTTTGCCACATAATACTTGTACCGAATTTGATACGCAAATCTTGCAATAAATTTTACTCCGGCGCGAAGTTTTATCGCGTTTAATGGCTTTGCTTAAACGCTCTTATCTCGCGCTATCTAAAAATTCGCTCGTTAAATTTGAATCTCGGCTTTATATTTGTGATTGCGAAATTTGCTTTTACGTGCCGCTGCGTATTTAAATTTACCCCTCGATGCTAAGTAGATCGCCGAAAATTTCTTTACAATACTGAACGAAGCGTTTGGGAATTTTAACGCCGCGAACATCTACGGCGATGACGCTGCCTTGGACTTCAAAAACAATAAGCTCGCTAGTGATTTTCAATGCTTTGCAGCCGTTATAACATACGTCGCCGTTGCACTCGGCGTATAAGCCGTTATGCGGTGCGTCTGCGTCCTCGTACCGTCCGAGCTTGATCGGTCTTTGGAAAGGCAGATAGTTTTTATAGTCATACTTATCGTCCGCTAGGCCTATCATATAATAATTCTCGGCGCTGTTTTTGGAAGCGGTTGCAATACCTGCTTTAAAATTTAGTCTAAATATAAACTCTGCCTTGGCAAAAAGCGGCAAATTTTACCGCTTCAAATTTACGCGAGCTGCACGCCTCTGCCTTTTACGACCTCGCCGATGACGTAGCCGTCGGTATTTGCTAGTACGAAGTCAGCGTTTTGCTTCGGCGCTACGACGATCATGCCTACGCCCATGTTAAATGTCCTCATCATTTCGGCCGGCTCGACCTTTTGCGCGATGATTTTAAAGATTTCAGGCGTGCGGATCGCGGTATGCTCGATCTTTGCGCCCAGCCCCTCTGGAAATACGCGCGGTAGATTTTCCACGATGCCGCCGCCCGTGATGTGCGCGAGCGCGTGGATCTTGTTTTTTAAATTTAAAAAGTCTCCGACGTAAATCCTGGTCGGCTCCAAAAGCACGTCGATGAGCGCGCGACCGCCGATTTTCTCGTCAAATTTCAGCCCTAGCTCGGCGATCACTTTGCGCGCGAGCGAGAAGCCGTTTGAGTGCAAGCCGCTGCTAGGAAGCGCGATGAGCACGTCGCCCTCGCGGACGAACTTGCTACGGTCGATCTCGTCCTCCTCGGCGATGCCCACGGCAAAGCCTGCAAGGTCGAAGTCGCCTTTCTCATACATCGAGGGCATCTCTGCCGTTTCGCCGCCGATCAGTGCACAGCGGGCGAGCTTGCAGCCCTCGGCGATGCTTTTTACGACCTCTTTGGCATCCGCGATCTCGAGTTTCGCCGTCGCGTAGTAGTCGAGGAAAAACAGCGGCTCGGCGAAGTTGCAGATGAGGTCGTTCACGCACATCGCGACGAGGTCCTGGCCGATGCCGTCAAATTTGTGCGCGTCGATCGCAAGTCGCAGTTTTGTGCCCACGCCGTCGGTGGCGCCTAGGATCGCGGGCTTTTTGTAGCCAGTAGGCAACCTTACCGCACCCGAAAATGAGCCGATACCGCCCAAAACGTGCGGAGTTTGCGTGGCTTTAACGAACGGTTTTATCGCGTTTACGAAATCATTTCCCGCGTCTATATCGACACCAGCGTCTTTGTAGCTTATCAAATTTTATCCTCCAAGATGGTATAATTTCGCAGATTTTAGCTAAAATCGAATAAAAACGCTATAAAGGCCCACCTTGAAATTTAAACACGCCGTCGTCATTACGGGCAGCATCGGAAGTGGTAAGAGCGCGGTTTGCGAGCTGCTTGCTGATCGCGGATTTGAGATCATCGATGCCGATAAGATTTCGCACTGCGTTCTTGATCGCTGCGCCGCGCAGGTGGCTGAAATTTTCGGCGCGCAATATGTCGTGCAAAAGGACGCGCAGGCTAGAAATTTGAGTTCGCACGCGGAATTTGACGCTAGCGGCGATGAGGAAATTTCGGCCGCGCACCGTGCTTCGGTAGATCGAAAAAAGCTAGGCGAGCTGGTGTTTAAAAACCCTGCGGAGCTTGCAAAGCTTGAAGCACTGCTGCATCCAAAGATAACGGCTGAAATTTTATCGCAGGCGCAGGCTTTGGAGGCGAAAGAAAAGCTTTTTTTCGTCGATATTCCGCTGTTTTTCGAGGGCAAGAGGTATGAGTTTTTTGATAAAGTAGCGGTCGTTTATGCGCCTAAAGATACGCTAATCGCGCGCGTGATGAAGCGAAACGGACTGGATCATGCCGCTGCAAAGCACCGCGTGGAACTGCAAACGGATATCGAGCAAAAGCGCGCTATGGCGGATTTTGTGATAGATAATAGCGGCGATCTTGCCGCGCTTAAGGCCGCGATGGAGAGATTTTTAAAAGAGTTAAAAGATAAAATTTAGCCCTTTGCGCGAGAGCTCGTAAAATTTCTACGCGAATTAAGATGAGACTAAAAATAAAGGAGAAGGCGATGAGGATCGGTAGCCGCGTCCAAAAGGGCGCTAAATTTCAAAATTTTAAAAGCACGCCGTTTAAAGAGCGGTTGAAATTTACGGCGCGAGCGGTTTTGCTCTCCGCGCTGTTTGCGACGGGCGCTGCGGCGGAGATCGACGATCTAAGGAAGGGCTGCGCCGCGGGAAGCGAGATGGATTGTAAAAAACTAAGCCGCGTGATAAACGAGCTGCAGCGCAATTGCGACGCCGGCGGCGAGGAAAACGCGCTGGATTGTGCAAATTTAGGCTACGCATACGACTCAAATAGAAGCTTCAAGCAGGCCGCGCGCTATTACGACAGGGCGTGCAAGCTCGGCGAGCAGAAGGGCTGCGTCTATTTGGGGCTGCTCTACAACGACGGGCAGGGAGTCACGCAAGATCGTAAGAGGGCGAATGAGCTTTTTAGCGATGCTTGCAAGAAAAACAGCAGCGAGGGGTGCGCGAGCCTTGCATACAACTATAAAAAGGGGCTCGGCGTCTATCCAGACACGAAAAAGGCGATCGAACTTTTGATCAAGGCTTGCAAGATGGGACAGGTAGAGGCGTGCCATAACCTAGGGCTTAGCTATGTTCTCGGCGAAGGCGTGAAAAAGGACGCGGACAGGGCTAGGACATTTTTTACGAGGGCTTGCGAGCAAGGACACGCGGATTCATGCGTAAATTTGGGCGTTACGTATTTCAAGGGCGACGGCGGGCAAAAGGATCATGCGCTTGCTGCGAAGTATTTTAGCGAAGCGTGCGAAAAAAGCGACGAGCCGCTAGCCTGCTCAAATTTAGCGTATCAATACGAAAAAGGCTGGGGCGTAGCGAAAGATAAAAAGAGGGCGCGCGAGCTTTATGAAAAGGCTTGCAAGCTCGGAAGATTTGATGCTTGCGAGCATTTAAAGACTATGAGGTAGGCTCTAACATCAAGCGCGAAAAACGCATAACAAAATGGGCTTACGAAAGAAGATAGTTAGTAACTTTAGTCTTAGTAAAGCCTATAAATAAGCGATGCGCTTAAATTTAGATAGAAGTAAAATTTTAATAAAGCGTTAGTGAGCAGCGTTAGTAATTTTAAAATTTGCGAGGTAGATAATGAAAATTTCAAAATATAATGCGAGCGGAAATGATTTCGTGATTTTTACGGATTCTGTTAAGGCGGATAGATCCAAGCTAGCGCGCGAGCTATGCGATAGGCGTGATGGGGTGGGCGCCGACGGGCTCATCGTCGTACTACCGAAATTTAACGGTATCGAGGGGATAAATTTCGAGTGGGAATTTTACAATAGCGACGGCAGCAGCGCCGATATGTGCGGCAATGGCTCGCGCGCGGTATGCATGTATGCGTATGAGAATTTTTTGGCCGGGCAGAGCATGAAATTCCTAAGCGGCGCAGGCGTAATTAGCGGTGAAATTTTCGGTATTTTCGGCGGAAATTTGAGCGAGAGCATGCGAGGCGAGCTACGCAATGTAAGCTTTGGCGAGATTTTCAATCTGCGTCCTAATGCTCACGCGTTAGTAGCTAATGTCGAGGTAATGTTAACTCGTCCTAAGCGCCTGGGCGAAAGCTTTGAGGAGGCAGGGCTAACGTGGTATTTTTATAACACAGGAGTGCCGCACTTAGTAACTTTTGTTAGCGATTTAAATGAGTTCGACGCCGCGCTAGCCCGCGATCTGCGTGAAAAGTATAACGCTAACGTTAATTATGCGTTAGTTCAAAGCCGCCTCGCAAGCAAAATTTTAAAGGTGCGCACCTTTGAGCGTGGCGTAGAGGCAGAAACTCTCGCATGCGGTACGGGGATGGCAGCATGCTTCATCGCAGGCGTCGAAAATATGGGGCTAACTCCCGACATCCGCGTGATACCCGCAAGCGGTGAAACGCTAAATTTGCGCTTAGGGGATGGAGGCAAAATTTACTTTCGCGGCGACGTTAGGCATACTTTCGATGGCGAATTTATCGGATACGTGGAGTAAACAGGGCGGAATTTCGAGCCGGTTTGCGCGAGAATCCGTCAAATTTTCAAGTGCGATTTATACAAAATTTCGCTTTTCGCTACGTTTGATAAAATAATATATTTGCAATACAGCATTGGAATTTTAAAATTTTATGATGATGAAATTTTAGAATTTTCGGGGATGGTTTGCGTGATAATTTTAATTTTGAGGTAAAATTTGTCGCTTCACTGCAAAATTTAATTCCTAAATCTCGGAATTTTATGAAATAAAATTTTAAGATTTCAGCGTGCGGAATTTTGCTACTAAATTTAAAATTTTTGCTTGAATTTCACATTTGTATCGCATTAATTTGGGCTTCTGCGGAATTTAGCGTTATAAAATTTACGCTCTAACCCGCTCATTTGGTTTATAATTTTTGCTGCCACCGCAAAAAATCCGCCGTGTTCGCACAAGTGAAATTCCGTCGCATTTGCACGAGCGAAATCCGCCACTGATAGTAGAAAGCGCGGTATCAAGCGCAAATCCTCGCCGCGGGTAAAATCTATCATTGACGATAAAGGCTGGATTTATCGATGCGGCAATTCTTGAAGTGCGGTAGAATTTACTAACGACGATAAAAGCATAGTGTGGTTACGGCGAAATTTAAAATTTGCGCCCGCCGAATTTCGCCGCGCCGTCATTTTGTCGTTTAAATTTTAAATTCCATCCGCGTCGGTTTCGCCGAAACTAGGCATAAAGCCTGATGATTAACTCTCTGGCGAGCGCTAAAATCACGACGAAGATTGTAAATTTTAATAAAGATTTTTGTCGTATCGCGACAAGCATGACGATGCCAAATAAAACGAGCGCAATATCTAAAAATGTATCTTTCATACGCTTAATTGAAATTTAATCAAAATGCTAAGTATGATAAGAAGTATTATAAAGCGCAAGATTGAGCGCATGGAGGATAGATCACCAAATTCTTTGTCATATTCCTTTTTTACCTCCCATTCAGCTTTCCAGGCGAACATTTTTACTATAAAATCCAGCATTTTCATCCCCTTTTTTTAAGGCGAGTCGCATAAAAATGAAATTCTGTCGCTCCACGTGAAATTAAAGAATTCTATCTAATTAGCGCTTAAAATTTTTAATTTTGGGCTATTTGTCGGCGTTTTGGACGAGCGCTTTTTCGTATTTTTCGATAAAGTTTCGCCCTGACTCGCATAGACGGTAGATGAAAATCTTCGACGCCTTGCCCGCATCAAGCCCCGTATCCTTAATGCTTTCGCGCTGCAGGTAGCCCCAGTTTTTATGAATTATGTCAAGAGTCGATTTGATCGAGGTGTAGTTGCGTCCGCTTGCGGCTGCGAATTCGTTCACGGGTCTCATAAACTCCGCATCGCTTTGCTTGTTGCGACACAAAAGTCCCTCTTTACCTTGTGATTCGACCAGTTTTAGCGTTTCATAAATGAGTTTGTCTTTTAATTTGATCATCGGCTTCCCCTTATGTAATTGATATGGGTTTGCCAAAAGTATATCATAAAATTTATATTTTTATGATATGAAATGTCAATAATTAGAAGCTAAGCACGAACTCATGAAACGGCACGACATCGCAGCGAATACCCTCAATCTCGAGCCTACTGGAGTTTGCCATAGAAACGACTTTTAAGCTCGTGATGCCAAGCCTCTTGAGCACGCTTAAAATTTTACGAAATTTTAAAAAGATAATGTCCGCGTCGCTGAATGGGATGACGAGAACCCCCACCTTTAGAGCAGGCAGGTAAAAATCCAACTCTTTTGTGTAAAAAATTGGTGTATTTAGCCCCAAAAGCTCGCAAAAAAGGACGTTGGCAAATTTTTTCGAGAAGTCCTTTTTGCTCGTTAAAATTTCGCGCATATTAAAATGCGAAAAATATAGTTTTTTTGCGCGCGCGGGCTCGCCAGCTTTGCTTAAAAATCTGATGAAATTTTCCCGCTCAAGTTTGGCAATAGTGCCGTATACGGCGTCTTTGGAGATCTTGATGCGCGGCTTTAGCGCGGTGTAAATTTTATTTGCGCTAAATGCGGCGTGGACGAAGCTTAGGCATTCTTTGAGGATTAAAATCTCCGTGCGGCTAAAGTTTGCCGCAAGCAGCCTCTGCTCAAATTCTAAAATTTCGGCAGGCGCTATGAAGGGGTTTTTTGCGCCGCCGCCTTGGGCTAAAAATGCCGAAATCATCGAGTTTATCTCATTGTGGCGCTTGTCGAAGGCGATAAATTCCTCAAATGAAAGCGGCAAAAGCTCAATCCGCTCAAAGCCTGGCAAAACTAACTCTTTATCGCGAGTAGAAATTATAAAGTGCTTTAAATTTAGCCCTCCAGCAAAGCTTTTAAGCGATGAAATTTCAAAATCGGCGCTACTAAAATTATCCAGAAAAAGCGATGAAATTTGCTCGTTGGCGGCTAAAAATTCTTTGATCTTGCGGAAGAAATTCTTACTCCTGTTTTCTGCTCCATAGGATTCCACTTTTTTTGCATTGTTTGAGCCATTTGCGCTTGCGTTTTTTGTATCTGTATTTTTTACGGCGGCGCGATAAAATTCTTCTATATCCGAAATATCTGCGCCAAGCATAGCTCTTCTACTTATTTCATATTCATTTGCTTCGCTAGCCTTTATATTGTCCGCACTATTTCTAGCTGCAAAAATTGCATCACTCGCTACTGCCCCCTCAAGGCGTAGATCAGCTAAATTTAGATACAAAATTTCATCTTTTTTAAGCTCTGAAATTTCATTTTTCAGCACGGCGCTTTTGCCGGAATTTAGCACTCCGTAGATTATGGTTTTGGCAGAGCTGATACCTCTTTTGCGCGGGATAAAGCCTGCAAATTCCGGCGGATTTTCGTAAAAAAATTTTAGATCATTCATAGCGAGCATTTTAAAATTTTCCTTATTAAAAGGAAATATTTCAATAAAATTTGGCTATTTTCTTGACAAAAAGGGAGCGCTTTTATATAATGTGCGTCTTTTGTTTGAAACAAAGGGTCGCGCGTTGCGACAAGTTCTTTATTAAGGAAAAGTGATGCAAAAAATTAGGTTAAAACTCAAGGCTTATGACCATCGAGTTTTAGATCGCACAGTTTCGGCTATCGTTGAAGCCGTAAAAAGAACAGGTGCGGACGTCAGAGGTCCCGTGCCGATGCCTACGAAGATTAAACGCTACACCGTTTTAAGATCTCCGCACGTAAATAAAGACTCCAGAGAGCAGTTTGAGATGAAAATTCACGCTCGTATGCTAGATATCGTAGCGGCGACTCCGGATACGGTTGATTCGCTAACTAAGCTTGATTTGGCTCCGGAAGTCAACGTCGAAGTTCACGCGATGGGCAAATAAGGGGTAAAACAATGGAATATATCGTAGAAAAAATAGGTATGAGTAGGACGATCGACACGAGCAGCATGCCCGTGACTCTTTTGCGACTTATCAATACCAAAATTTGCGAAGTTTGCGATGAGAAAAAAGCTATCGTAGCCTACGCAGACGGCAAAGCGTATAACAAAGCTATCGCCGGAATTCAAAAGAAATATAGCCTAAGCAAGGAATTTAATAAATTTGCGACTCTAAGCTTAGAAAATGCCGAGCTTGGTGATCAAAATTTAGATGTTTTGAGCGGAGCTAGGATCGTAAAAGTAAGCTTCAGATCCAAGGGTAAGGGCTATCAGGGCGTTATCAAACGTCATGGTTTTGCGGGCGGTCCTGCAGCGCACGGTAGCCGCTTCCACCGAAGGCCTGGTTCTATTGGCAACTGCGAGTGGCCCGGTCGCGTTCAGCCTGGTATGAGGATGGCGGGACACACTGGAAACGAAACGATCACTGCTAAAAACGAAGTCGTAAGCTTTGATGCCGAGAATAAAATTTTAGTGCTTAAGGGCTCGGTTCCTGGATTTAACGGTGCAATGGGCAGAATAAGGATAGTAAAATGAGTAAAGTAAGCGTGCTTAACGAAAAACTAGAAAAAGCAAGCGAAATTGAAATCCCTGCGAAATTTTCGGAAGTCAATTCGCACAATCTATATTTGTACGTCAAATCTTACCTTGCTTCGCTTCGCGCAAATACCGCTAACGCTAAAACTCGCGCCGAGGTTAGCGGCGGCGGCAAAAAACCATGGCGACAAAAGGGTCGCGGTGGCGCACGTGCGGGCTCAACGAGAACCAATGTCTGGGTAGGCGGCGCGGTTGCATTCGGTCCGACTAACGAGCGAAATTACGAGCAGAAGGTCAATAAAAAGCAAAAACGTCTTGCACTAGAATTTGCTATCAATGAGAAAGCAAACGAGGGTAAAATTTTTATCTTCGACGATTTGGAGCTAAAAAGCGGTAAAACTAAAGATGCGGCAAATTTTATTAAGAAACTGGGCGTTAGAGATGCGCTGATCGTTAAAAACGAGCTGGACGCACAAACCCTTTTGGCCTATAGAAATTTAAAAAATTGCTATGTTATCGATACAAGTGAGGTTAATGCTTACCTAATCGCAGTTTACGGCTCGGTCGTATTCGAAAAAGCGGCATTTGAATCAATAGTGAAAGAGGACTAAAATGGCAGATATAACAGATATCAAAACGATCCTTTATACGGAAAAGTCTCTCGGTCTTCAAGAAAACGGCGTGGTCGTTATCCAAACTAGCCCGTCGGTTACGAAAAACGGACTAAAGAGTGTTTTAAAAAACTATTTCGGGATTACTCCGCTAAAGATAAATTCTTTAAGACAGGATGGCAAAGTAAAAAGATTTAAAGGCAGAACTGGCGCTAGAAACGATGTGAAAAAATTCTACGTCAAACTACCTGAAGGCGTAAGCCTAGAAAGCGTGGAGGCGTAAAATGGCGATTAAAACTTATAAACCGTATACTCCAAGTAGAAGATTTATGACAGGGCTTAGCAGCGAGGATATCACTGCAAAAGCTAGCGTTAGAGGCTTGCTCGTTAAAATTCCTGCCGCTGCCGGAAGGAACAATAACGGTCGCATTACTAGCCGCCATAAACAAGCTGGAGCCGCTAAACTTTATAGAATTATCGATTTTAAGCGAAATAAATTCGGCGTTCCTGGCAAGGTTGAGGCAATCGAATACGATCCGAATCGCAACTGCCGTATCGCATTGATCTCATACGCAGACGGCGAGAAGCGCTACATTATCAAGCCTAACGATCTTAATGTGGGCGACGTAGTAGCCGCTGCCGAGGGCGGATTAGATATTAAACCTGGCAACGCGATGAAGATGAAAAACATCCCTGTGGGAACTATCCTGCACAATATCGAGTTAAAACCCGGCAAAGGCGCTCAAATGGCACGTAGCGCAGGAGGTTATGCTCAGCTTATGGGTAAAGAGGAAAAATATGTCATTCTACGTCTGCCTAGCGGCGAGATGAGAAGAGTGCTTGCAGAGTGTATGGCCAGTATCGGCGTAGTGGGTAACGAAGAGTGGGCAAACGTCGTCATTGGTAAAGCCGGACGTAACCGCCACAGAGGTATCCGTCCTCAAACCAGAGGTTCTGCGATGAACCCGGTCGATCACCCGCACGGCGGTGGCGAGGGTAAGAAAAACTCCGGTCGCCATCCGGTAACTCCGTGGGGTAAACCGACGAAGGGCTATAAAACTCGCCATAAAAAAGCGAGCGATAAGCTTATAATTTCAAGAAGGAAAGGAAAATAAAAATGGCTAGATCGCTAAAAAAAGGTCCTTTCGTAGATGATCACGTAATGAAAAAAGTCGTTGCGGCAAAGAAATCCGGCGATAACAAACCGATCAAGACTTGGTCGAGACGAAGCACGATCGTGCCTGAGATGATCGGACTTACGTTTAACGTTCATAACGGAAAGAATTTTATCCCGGTTTACGTCACCGAGCATCATATCGGTTATAAATTAGGCGAGTTTGCTCCTACGCGCACTTTCAAGGGCCACAAAGGCTCCGTGCAGAAAAAGATCGGCAAGTAAGGATAGAATATGAGTAAATCAACTATTAAATTTGTTCGCCTTTCGCCGACAAAAGCAAGACTTATCGCAAAACAAATTCAAGGCATGAATGCGGAATTTGCCCTTGCCACTTTGGAATTTACGCCTAATCGCGGTGCGAAATATATCGCGACGGCGATTTCAAGCGCGGTCGCAAACGGCGGCTTTGAGCCTGAAGAGGTCGTAGTTACAAGCTGCCGAGTGGATGCTGGTCCTGTGCTTAAGAGATTTCGTCCGCGCGCCAGAGGTACGGCTAGTCGTATCCGCAAACCTACTTCGCACATCATCGTCGAAGTAGCAAAACCAAGTAAGAAGGAAGCGTAAATGGGACAGAAAGTAAATCCGATCGGTTTAAGATTAGGAATTAATCGAAATTGGGAGTCTAGATGGTTTCCTTCTAAAGCGACGCTTTCCGAAAGTATCGGCGAGGATTATAAGATCCGCAAATTTTTAAAAGCTAAGCTTTATTATGCGGGAATTAGCCAAATTCTTATCGAAAGAACGGCTAAGAAAATTCGCGTAACGATCGTAGCCGCAAGACCGGGCATCATCATCGGCAAAAAAGGCGGCGAGGTTGAAAATTTAAGAAGCGAAGTCGTTAAGTTAGTCAATAAAGACATAGCCATCAATATCAAAGAGGAGCGCAAAGTAGGCTCGAACGCACTTTTGGCTGCGGAAAACGTAGCTATGCAGCTAGAGCGCCGCGTTGCATTCCGCCGCGCTATGAAAAAGGTCATCCAAAGCGCTCAAAAAGCAGGTGCAAAGGGAATTAAAATTTGCGTCGCAGGTCGCTTAGGCGGCGCCGAGATGGCTAGAACCGAATGGTATTTGGAGGGACGCGTTCCGCTTCATACTCTAAGGGCTAGGATCGATTACGGCTTTGCCGAAGCGCATACGACTTACGGTAATATCGGCATTAAGGTTTGGATCTTTAAGGGTGAAATTTTACAAAAAGGCATCCAGGCTGAAAAGACCGATGATGCGCCTAAAAAAACACGCAGACCAAGAAGAGGTAAATAGTTATGTTGATGCCAAAAAGAACAAAATACCGCAAGATGATGAAAGGTCGCAATCGCGGCTACGCAACGAGAGGAAATTCCTTGACGTTCGGTGATTTCGGTATCAAAGCGGTAGAGGCGGGTAGGGTAAATTCTCGCCAGATCGAAGCGGCTCGTGTCGCGATGACGCGCTTCGTGAATCGTCAAGCTAAAATTTGGATTAAGGTATTCCCAGACAAACCGCTTACCAAAAAGCCTCTACAAACTCGTATGGGTAAAGGTAAGAGCGGCGTAGAAGAGTGGGTAATGAATATAAAACCGGGCAGGATCATTTTTGAGATGACCGGCGTTAGCGAAGAGGTTGCTAAAGAGGCGCTTATGCTTTCGATTCATAAACTACCTTTTAAAACGAAAATCGTAAGTAGGGAAAGCGAAAATGAAATATACTGATTTGAAAGATAAAGATTTGGCTGAGCTAAATTCTATGTTGAAACAAAGTAAGTTGCTTTTATTTACGGCTAGACAAAAGCTAAAAACTATGCAGCTAAGCAATCCTAACGAGATTCGCGCTATCAAAAAAGATATCGCTAGAATCAACACCGCTATTAAAGCGAAATAAGGATAGGTTATGGCATTTAAAAGAGAAATTCAAGGCGTAGTCGTAAAGAAGGCGGGCGATAAAACAGCTACCGTTTTGGTAGAGCGAAGGGTTATACACCCTAGATATAGAAAGATCGTAAAAAGATTTAAAAAATATCTGATCCACGATGAGAACAACGTCGTAAAGATCGGCGATACCATATCTGCGATCGAGTGCAGACCGCTAAGCGCTAGAAAATCGTTTCGCTTAAAAGCGGTTTTGAAAACAGGAGTTGAATAATGATACAGAGTTTTACCAGACTTGCGGTAGCTGATAATAGCGGCGCAAAAGAACTTATGTGTATTAAAGTTTTGGGCGGCAGCAAAAGAAGATACGCCACAATCGGCGATATTATCGTTTGCTCTGTAAAAAAAGCGCTCCCTAACGGCAAGATTAAGCGCGGTCAAGTAGTAAAAGCCGTAGTCGTTCGTACGACTAAAGAGTTGCACAGAGGCAACGGCTCACTAATTAGATTCGATGAGAACGCAGCCGTTATTTTGGATTCAAAAAAAGAGCCGATCGGCACTCGTATTTTCGGTCCTATCGGTAGAGAGGTCAGATACGGCGGTTTTATGAAGATCGTTTCGCTGGCTCCGGAGGTTTTATAATGGCAGTAAAATTTAAGATTAAAAAGGGCGATCAAGTAAAGATCATCGCAGGTGACGATAAGGGCAAAACAGGCACCGTTAAGGCCGTGTTTCCTAAAAAAGCTCAAGTTATCGTCGAGGGTTGTAAAATAGCTAAAAAGGCTATCAAACCAACCGAGCAAAATCCGCAAGGCGGCTTTACAAGCAAAGAGATGCCTATGGATATTTCAAACGTTGCGTTGGTAGAGGGTTGATTATGAGCAGACTAAAAGATAAATACGCTAATTCCATCAGAGCTGCTTTGCAGAAAGAATTTGATATAAAAAATCCTATGCTTATCCCAGCGCTTGAAAAGATCGTTATCAGCGTAGGAACGGGCGAATCGAGCAAAGATCAAAAAGTGCTTCAAAATATGGCCGATACTATCTCGCTGATCGCAGGCCAAAAAGCGCTTATCGTCAATGCAAAAAAATCGGTTGCCGGCTTTAAAGTGCGCGAAGGTTTCCCGGTAGGTATAATGGTTACGTTACGAAAGGAGCAGATGTTTGCCTTCCTAGACAAACTGATCTCTATCGCGCTTCCTAGAGTTAAGGATTTCCGAGGACTACCTAGAACGGGCTTTGATGGACGTGGCAATTACAACTTCGGCTTGCAAGAGCAGCTAATGTTCCCTGAGGTCGAATACGATCAAATTTTAAGAACTCACGGTATGAATATAACCGTCGTAACGACTACAAATAACGATAAAGAGGCATTTAAATTGCTAGAGCTATTCGGCATGCCTTTTGCAAAAGGAAAATGATATGGCAAAAAAATCAATGGTAGCCAAGGCGAAACGCCCCGCTAAATTTAGCACTCGCGCATATACCAGATGTCAAATTTGCGGTCGTCCGCACTCTGTTTATAAGGATTTTGGAATTTGTCGCGTTTGCCTTCGCAAGATGGCAAACGAGGGCTTGATCCCGGGTCTAAAAAAAGCAAGCTGGTAAGGAGAAGAGATGATTAACGATCTTATTTCAGATGGATTAACTCGCATCAGAAATGCTGCGATGCGAAGGCTAGATACGACTAAGCTTTTTCACTCAAACGTCGTTGAGGCTATGCTTAAAATTTTAGCCGAGAAGGGCTATATCGAGAGCTACAACGTAGTAGAGGAAAACAATAAAAAGATCATCAACGTAGTGCTTAAATACGACGAAAAGGGCAGGAGCGTGATAAACGAAGTTAAAAGAATTTCGACTCCGGGTCGCCGCGTATATCAAGGCAAAGATGAGATCAAGCGCTTCAAAAACGGCTACGGAACCGTCGTCGTTAGCACAAGCAAAGGCGTTATGAGCGGTATCGACGCGCACAAAGCCGGCGTCGGCGGCGAAGTGCTTTGCACGATCTGGTAAGAAGTTTCTACTTTTTATGGCATTGTGGTATCCATTCGTAAAAGTAGACATACCCTAGACAAATAAAAAGGAAAATTATGTCAAGAATTGGTAAAAAACCGATCTCTATCCCGAGCGGAGTTGAGGTCAAGATTGACGGCTCGTCGTTAAAATTTAAAAAATCGAATAACGAAAAAGAGCTTGATTTAAAAGGTCATGTCGATGTAAAAATCGAAGACGGAAAGATAGAATTCTCACCTAAAGGTGAAGATAGGCAGAGCAGGGCGTATTGGGGAACATACCGCGCTTTAGCCAACAATATCGTCCTTGGTCTTACCGAGGGCTTTTCAAAACAGCTCGAAATCAACGGCGTCGGCTACAGAGCTGCGATGAAAGGCAAGGTGCTTGAGCTAAATTTGGGCTTTTCGCATCCGATAAATTTTGAGTCTCCAAAGGGGATTGAAATTTCCGTAGATAAAAACGTCGTAACCATCAAAGGCGACGACAAGCAGCAAGTAGGTCAAGTAGCAGCCGAGATCAGAGGATTCAGACCGCCTGAGCCATATAAGGGTAAAGGCATCAAGTATCTTGAAGAGCATATCATCCGCAAAGCCGGAAAAACAGCTAAGAAATAAGGGTTGAGAAATGACACAGAACGTATTAAAAAGAAAGATCTCTTTACGAATCAAGAGAAAAAGAAGAATTCGCGCTAAAATTTCAGGCGTCGCATCTTGCCCTAGAATTTCTATTTTCAAATCTAATAGGACAGTTTACGCCCAGGCTATCGACGACGCGGCGAGCGTTACTTTGTGCGCCAGCAGCGGTAAGGTTTTAAATTTAAAGGCAAACAAAGAGGGCGCGGCTAGCCTAGCTAAAGATTTGGCTTCCAAGCTAAGGGATAAAGGCATCTCCGAGGCGATTTTCGATCGCAATGGCTATTTGTATCATGGCGTAATCGCAAGCTTTGCCGAGTCGCTACGCCAAAACGGCATCAAACTATAACCCAAAGGAATGATTGTGGAAAAGTATAATAGAGAAGAATTCGAAGAGGTAATCGTCAATATCGGTAGGGTTACGAAGGTCGTTAAGGGCGGTAGAAGGTTTAGATTTACCGCGCTTGTAGTGGTAGGCAATAGAAACGGTCTAGTAGGCTTTGGCTTCGGTAAATCCAAAGAGGTTCCTGACGCGATTAAAAAGGCGGTGGACGATGCGTTTAAAAATATCATCAAGGTAAATTTAAACGGCTCTACTATCACTCACGATATCGAAGTTAAATACAATGCGAGCAAAATTTTACTTAAGCCGGCGAGCGAAGGTACCGGCGTTATCGCAGGCGGTTCAGTCCGCCCAGTTTTAGAGCTTGCGGGTGTTAAAGATATCCTCACTAAATCGCTAGGTTCGAACAACTCCTCAAATGTCGTAAGAGCTACTATGAAAGCTCTTAGTATGTTAAAACACTAACAAGGATAAAAGATGGGATTAGAAAATCTTAAAAAAGCCCCAGGCTCGACTCACGCTACTAAGCGCTTGGGTCGCGGTCAAGGAAGCGGTCTGGGTAAAACTGCGGGTCGCGGCGGCAAGGGTCAGACCGCACGTACCGGCTCTCATGAAAAAAGAGGCTTCGAGGGCGGTCAGCAGCCGATTCAACGAAGGCTTCCAAAGGTAGGTTTTACTTCTAAATTTGAAAAACCTTACGTGATTAATGTCGATAAAATCGAAGCTATCAAAGATCTTAGCGAGATTACGATTGAAAGCATCAAATCCGTTCATAAAATTTCGAATTCCGTTAAAAAGATCAAGCTGATCGGCGTAGGCGCAAAAGCGCTTGCTAGCAAGATCAAAGACGAGAACGTAAAGTCTAGCGGACAAAAATAATGAATAAATCGCTACGCAACAAAATTCTCATTACTTTGGGCTTTCTTTTTGCCTATAGGTTGCTAGCTTACGTGCCGGTTCCGGGAGTGGACGTTGAGGTTATAAAGCAATTTTTTCAAAGCAATAGCAACAACGCTTTTGGAATGTTTAATATGTTTAGCGGTAACGCGGCGGAGCGATTCAGCGTTATCTCGCTAGGCATTATGCCTTATATTACCGCTTCGATCATTATGGAACTGCTCGCCGCGACCTTCCCAAATTTAGGCAAGCTCAAAAAAGAGCGCGACGGTATGCAGAAATATATGCAGATCATCCGATACGCCACCATCGCAATCGCTATGGTTCAATCCATCGGCGTTAGCATCGGTTTACAGGGCATCCACGGACAGACCGGAGCGCCTGCGATAATGGCGGAGAATACTAACGAGTTTGTTTTCATCTCGTGCATTTCGATGCTGGCAGGCACCATGCTTTTGATGTGGATCGGCGAACAAATTACGCAACGCGGCGTCGGTAACGGCACCAGCCTTATTATCTTTGCAGGTATCGTAAGCGCCATCCCTAGAGCGATCGGAAGTACCGTAAATTTAGTAAATACCGGCGAGATGAATTTCTTGATTCTTGCCCTTATCATAGCTATTGTTTTGATCACTATCGGCGTGATCATCTACATAGAGCTGGGCGAGCGCAGAATTCCCGTTTCGTTTTCGCGCAAGGTATTGATGGCGAATCAAAACAAGCGCATTATGAACTATGTGCCGATCAAGCTAAATTTAAGCGGCGTCATTCCGCCTATTTTTGCAAGCGCGATTTTGATGTTTCCGACCACTATTTTGCAGGCAAGCACCAATCCGATCATCCAAAAGATCCACGATTTCTTAAGCCCGAGCAACTACTTTTTTAACTTCCTAACTTTTGTTTTGGTTGTGTTTTTTGCGTATTTTTACGCATCGATCGCGTTTAATTCAAAAGATATAAGCGAAAATTTAAAGAAGCAGGGCGGATTTATCCCGGGCATTCGTCCGGGCGAGGGAACGGCGAGCTTTTTAAACGAAGTTGCCAGCCGCCTTACGTTTTGGGGCTCGATCTATCTCGGCCTCGTAACCGTCATCCCGTGGCTGCTCGTTAAATTTATGGGCGTGCCGTTTTATTTCGGCGGTACCAGCGTGCTGATCGTCGTCTCCGTCGCTCTTGATACGATGAGGCGCATTGAAGCGCAGATCTATATGAACAAATATCAGACCCTAAGCGCGGTCGGGCTATAAAAATGGCAATTTTGCTTAAAACAAAAAAAGATTTAGAGGGGCTGCGTGCAGCGAATAGGATCGTCGCGCAGGCCCTTGATTACGCGGCTTCATTTATAAAGCCGGGTCTTAGCCTGCTCGAAGTCGATAAAAAGATTGACGATTTCATCACCTCCAAGGGCGCGTATCCTGCCTTTAAAGGGCTATACGGCTTTCCAAACGCCGCTTGCCTCTCGCTAAATGAAGTCATCATCCACGGCATCCCCGACGAAACGATCTTGCAGGAGGGCGATATCTTAGGCGTCGATTTGGGCTCGAAGCTAAACGGATATTTCGGCGACAGCGCCCGCACCCTGCCCGTCGGTAAAATTTCAAAAGCCGACGAGGAGCTCATCGCATGCAGCAAGGATACGCTGGAGTTTGCCATCAAAACGATCAGGGTAGGAATGCACTTCAAAGAGCTAAGCTTCGAGATCGAGAAATTTATTCGCGCGCGCGGCTTCGTGCCGCTATACGGCTTCTGCGGTCACGGCATCGGCAAGCACCCGCACGAAGAGCCTGAGATCCCAAACTATCTAGAGGGCAACAATCCAAAATCGGGCCCCAAAATCAAAAACGGCATGGTTTTTTGCATCGAGCCGATGATCTGCCAAAAGGACGGCACGCCGGTCATCGCCGAGGATAAATGGAGCACGAGAAGCAAGGATGGGCTCCGCACTAGCCACTATGAGCACTGCATGGCGGTTTTTGACGGTAAGGTAGAAGTCCTAAGCGTCGCATAGAATTTCGCGTAAAAACTAACGCGGCCTAGTTAAAATTTTACACTGCTCGTGTCTTAGAATTTTACTTCAGCCGCTTCACGTATAAATTTTATCCAAAGGAAACCTATCGCACTAGAAATTTTAAAATCTGTCGCGACGGTTTGTAGCCTAGCCGTAAAATTTTAAAGGTTGTGCTTTAGCTCATGCTTTCTGTTTTTAAAGCCTCGTTTTGTAGCTTCGCTCTTAGATTCGCTTTCAATTAAAATTTAGCCTCAAAATTCCGTCACCCAATTCTACTTCCCCCGTATCTTTAAAATTCGGCTGTAAAATTCGAAGCATAAAAGCGCGCAAGTAAG
>ERZ773042.124-NODE-124-length-59026-cov-7.099964_pt1 | contig 59026 bp, 50 predicted proteins | sample MGYA00511664_ERZ773042 | MGnify/ENA primary metagenome ERZ773042 (study PRJEB29015, sample SAMEA2737984) | human oral metagenome | biome: human oral; feature: human-associated habitat; material: dental | place: China | collected 2036 ... | reverse complement strand
TTATCAGATACGAAAGAACTATGGAATTTATATGGGTAAGGAGATGGAGAGATAAATCTTCATCTCTTTTTCCCTTTTATCTTTCATATCTTTTTCTATTTTTGCGGATTCTACACTGTCATTTTCTTGTTTTTGTATTTGCTCTATTTTTTTTTCAACGGTGTTTTGCAACATCTAATTTAGCTTCTATGGATAGCTCCCTAACCGAATGTATTACCTCATCCCAAGTATATTCGCCTGCATATTTAAACTTTTTCTGATAAATGTTCCACAACCTTTTCATATCTTCATCTGATTTTACTATCTTCAATACGCTTTCTGCATTTTCTAAAAGGTTAAAATTTCCTCGTTTCTTAGCAGTTCTCTCTAACGCTAAAGCTAATATATCAGCATCTATATTTTGTGATTTTAAGAGTATGTGAATATCATAAAAATCCCTCATTCTTGTATTGGTTACGGATCTTGAAATGACAGTCTCCAGCTTTTCTGCCAAAACCGTTTCAATAGGATATGTCATAATGGGGATTGTTCTATCTTCAAACATCAGTTTGTATGAATAGGCTATTTCTCTTGGAGTAATCACATCACCTGTAGAAATATCAATCTTCAAAGGAATAACTGCTCCATCTAATACAGCATCCATACTGAATCGTATCCCTGAATATTCTGCTTCATCCATAATTTCCGATACTTTTTTAATTCTGAACTTCACATTATCATCTAAATCTATATTTGAAATTTCTGTAATTGTACGCTCCATATCAACCATCGTTACAGGAATACCTTTAATGGTAGTGTCTATATCCATTGTAGCCCTTGCCTCTACCCCTACAAAAGCTGCTACCAACATTCCTCCTTTTAGGATAAAACTTCCATTGTATTTTGATGAAGATACTCGCTCTAAAAACCGCTCCATCATATATTTTCTAATCAGTACATGGGCTTCAATACCGACTTCTTTTGACAAATTTCGTATCAAATCTTTTAGTTGTTTTGATGAATGAATCATTATAATAACACCTCCAAATATTTACTTAACATATGATTTACTCGAAGTTTTTTTGCATATTCCATAAGCAGGTGCAAATTCTTGTCTTTACGCCTAATATACTGCTTCATTGCATCCTGAAAAATTTGAATTTCAATTTGTGAACGACTACGAATCATATCACAAACAGTTCGCTCAGGATTATAGATGAAAACTTCATTTCCAAAAGGTGTTTTTGCTTTTGAAATCCCAAGTTCAAAAAAGTCTTTTTTAATAGAGAATACTTTTACACCATCTTCTCTTAAATGAGTGGCATTATATCCACTTTTTACCGTAACAGTATATTGCAGCGGCTCTTGATCCGTCATATCAAGCAGAAACAAGGCTGTATCGTGAGAAAAGATTGTTTTCGGGCAACGAAGCTGTAATAAGTACAGTCCATCTTTCCATACATCCGGAGAACAATAAATTCCATGTGAAATACGCTCATAATTATATTTTTCTACAAATTTTGCCAAAGTCGTTTTAGAAATTCCTTTACTGATGACTTCTGAAGTTCTTAAAACTCCATTACCCGCAGTTGAAATTTCCCCAATCTGTTCTAACTGGTTCATGAACTCACTTCCTTTCACGCTCTTATTATATATTATATAAGCGTAAAAGTAAATATATAGACAAAAAAAGAGCCGGTGCAGCCCTAAAGACCACACCGACCATCATCTTATCTTTCCGTTTCTTTTGACGATTCCTGCTTTACTTTTGGCTTTTCCTTATCTTCTGCCTGATATTCTTTGATAGCACCAAGTATGGATTTTTTATCGTTTTCTTTCCCTTTTTCAGAGCCGGTTAAGGTATTTAACTTGGCTTTCATTTTTTCAATATCTGCTCTAATCTGTCCTGATTGCTCCCAAGAATCTGCATAAAATAAGTCTTTTTCTCTTTCTTCTATCTCGCTTTTCAATTTAGCAATCTCTTGACTCTTATCCTGTCCTTTCATCTGTTCTTTTGCCTTTAAGAGCTTTGAGGATAATATTCTTACATTGCTGTGTTCCTTGCCGTTATCATCAATGGAAGTTCTGATTTGTCCGAATAACTTTACGAAATCTCCCTGTTTAAAGTCCTTTGGAATATCACTCTTTTCTCCATAGGCGGAGCAATTATGTAATCTAAATATTCATGAAGCAGATTGATGGTGTCATTTGCCATAAAGGCATCATTCTCATTTTCGGTTTAGAACGCAAAGAACATAGATGCCTGAGTTAATTAAAATATCTTGATATGTGGTATACTGTTTAAGTATATGGGGCACTAGCTCAACCGGATAGAGTCGCAGACTTCGAATCTGTTGGTTGGGGGTTCGAATCCCTCGTGCCTCACCAATTCAGAAGCGGCAGCAGTCGCTAAGGCATCAGCCTTATTATTCATGCAAGCTATATACATAAAGTCATCAAATGTATATAGCTTGTTTGTTTTATCCTTTAAAAAATGCGCATATGCCTTTTTTAATATTGTTTTCTTTGCATTTAGATCGAGATGACCCTTTATCTTATGAAATTTCACGTCGAATTTTTTATTATATTCTATGAGTTCCTTCCAAAGTTCTACATTTTTTACAGGCTCCTTGCTTGAAGTAATAAATCCGTTTTTCTCCCACTTTTTATACCAGCCTTGCGAAAAACAGTTCACTATATATGCACTGTCTGAAAATACATCTACACTGTATTTATCCGTCTTTATAAGCCTAAATGCTTTGATTATAGCCAAAAGCTCCATCACGTTATTCGTGGTATTTACCATACCGCCCTTTACTTCTTTTTTATGCTCACGAAACTCAAGTATCGCTCCAAAGCCTCCGAGGTTCTCATCGCTTTGGTTGCCTCTGCAGGATCCGTCTGAATATATTCGTATTTTATTTTCATCTAACGCCATCGATACTCCTAAACTCTATTCTCCATTAAACTTACGTATCCTAAGTGAATTAAGCACAACGCTTATAGAGCTGAAACTCATGGCTGCCGCTGCAAACTCAGGGCGGAAGGCTATCCCGAATAGTGGAATGAAAAAGCCCGCCGCAAACGGTATGCATATTATATTGTATATGAATGCCCACATTAGGTTTTCCTTAATGGTTCTCATAGCACGCTTTGAAAGAAGCACTGCCCTATACACCGTATAAATATCGTTTGCTGAGATCACGATATCCGCTGAATCTATAGCAATATCTGTGCCGGCGCCCACCGCTATACCCACATCGCTCGTAGCTATTGCAGGGGCATCGTTGATACCGTCACCCACCATTATAGTCCTTTTCCCGGCCTTTTTAAACATGGTGAGCTTATCCGTTTTGTCCGCAGGCATCAAATTAGCCGCAAAATCCTTAACACCCAACTTGGTCGCTATGAACTTTGCACTTCTTTCATTATCTCCTGTGAGCATACAGGTAACAAGCCCTAAGTTATTCAATTTATCGATAGCGGATACCGCGTTGCTCTTAAGCACATCCGTAAGCGAAAATGCCGCAAGCAATCTATACTTGTCATCTTCTGCCTTTTCTCCTAAAAATATCGATGTGGCTCCTTCAGCTTCCTTTGCTCTTGCGATCTTAAGCATTTCTTCTTCTTTAGCCCCTATATCAGGATTTATAAAATCAAGCTTTCCGAGCCTATACTCTTTTCCTGAAATCTCAGCATCCATGCCGAGTCCTACACTCGATTTTGCCATAACCTGCTCACTGTTATACAAAGCTCCTTTACTGTCCGCATAGTCCACTATAGCCCTTGCCAAAGGATGGTTCGATTGCTTTTCAATGCTTGCGGCTATCGAAAGAGCCTCTTTTTCATCTACATGAACTACATGGACAGCTTGAACCGTAGGTCTTCCTTCCGTCAGTGTTCCCGTTTTATCGAAAACTACCACATCGGCACTGCCGGCATTTTCAAGAGACTCCGCATCCTTTATGAGAATACCCATATCGGCTCCTTTGCCTGTAGCCACCATTATGGCAAGCGGCGTCGCAAGCCCAAGTGCACAAGGACACGAAACCACGAGCACGGCTACCGCTCTTTGCATTGAAAACGAAAAATCTCTTCCTAAAAACATCCATAATGCGAAGGTTATTGCGGCTACGAGAATAACAACCGGTATAAATATTCCGGCTACCTTATCAGCTATCTTAGCTATTGGAGCCTTGGTGGCACTTGCCTTTTCCACAAGTTTGGTTATTTTAGATAAAGTGGTGTCATCCCCCACCTTCGTAGCCTTCATTACAAAGTAATTACCTGCATTTATGCTCGCAGATATCACCTCATCACCTACAGTCTTCTCGCAAGGTATGCTCTCACCGGTGATAGCGGACTGATCAAGCGATGTCTCGCCTTCATATACAACTCCGTCGACAGGTATCCTATCCCCCGGCATTATAGCAAGTAAATCTCCGGATCTTATATCTGCAGTAGCTACTTCTACCTTTTTGTCTCCTCTTATAACCGTAGCTCTATCGGGCGCTAAATTTATTAGTTTTTTTATAGCATCCCCTGTTTTACCTTTGGATTTTGCCTCTAAAAATTTCCCCAGCGTAACTAACGTAAGTATCATTCCGGCAGACTCAAACGACAAGGATACGATACTTGCTATCGTACCTACAGCTATAAGCGAATCCATGTTTGCAGATCCCCTGAAAAGCGACAGGATACCGTTTTTATAGTACTTATGATTTACGACAACTATAGGAAGCACCAAGATGGCTGAAATTATGTAAATCCATAATTTAGAAATCCCGAGCGAAACGATACCGTGCATATGAATCATGTTTAAAACAAAGAGAGGCAACATGAACACAAGCGAAACTACAAATCTTTTTTTATAGTCCTCCTTGTTTTCATCTATTATGCTATCCATATCAAGCTTTTCGCCGGCATCTATACTGGCCTCAAACCCAAGGCGTGATACCACATCACGTATCCTTTCATCCGAGAGCTTATCATCTTCATAATCTATTTCCATTGAATTTGTGAGCAAATTCACATCTACGCTGTTTACGCCCTCACACTCACCTAATTTCTTGTTTATCCTCGCAGCACAGGCAGCACATGACATTCCTTTTATACTGTATCTTTGATTCATAGTACCCTCCTTCAATTAATGCCTATAGTCCTATTATACCTCTCCGTAAAGCTGTTATAACTATATTAAATTGCTTTTTATCATCTTCTCTGATATATTATCAAGGCAGGAGAAAATAATGAATACACAAAATCCAATGAAAAATATTGAAAACGATGAAATATCTATGGTGGCCACAGATCTTGACGGCACCCTGTTGCTTCAAAACAAGCATATTTCAAAACGTACCTACGATGTGCTGAAAAAAGCGAATGAAAACGGTGTACACGTTGTAATTGCTACGGGGCGATCCTTTTCGGCGCTCCCTGAAAGCATATTTAAAATAGACGGAATGCGATACGTCGTTACATCTAACGGAGCAAGTATAATAGATCTTAAGGATAATGAGGTAATTTACAAAAATTGCATAGATGCTGCGCAAATTCCAAAGATAATAGATTTCCTAAAAGGAAGGCCCTACATCTTGGAAGTTTTTACAGGCGGCAAAGCCTATATGTCAAAGAGCGATTATGATAAATTCAGATCTCGCACCATAGATTTCAGACCCATAGAATACGTGCTGCAAACCAGAATACCTATAGACGACATATTCGAATTCACAAGTAAAAACGCCTCCGCAATAGAGAACATAAACATAAACTTCGATAGCCTCAGCGATAAACCGAGGGTGCATGAAGAACTGCTTAAATTTGATAACATAACCGTCACAACATCGTTTGATTTTAACCTTGAAATCGGAGGAAGCACCACAAGCAAGGGCGATGCACTTAACTTTCTTACACAGATGCTCGGTCTCACTTCAAAAAATGTGCTGAGTATCGGTGATAATCCGAATGACAGCTCGATGCTGGGCTTTGCTGAGATTGCGGTAGCCGTTGAAAATGCACATGAAGATATAATTAAACTCGCAGACTACACCACCTCCTCAAACGATGAAGACGGTGTAGCCAAGGCAATAGAAAAATTTATTTTATCCTAGGAGGTAGAAATGAAGATTGCGATCGTAGGCGCCGGGAAGCTCGGAACTAAACTGATTCAGACCATTTTATCAGGGGAACATTCAATAACCATAATAGACAAAAAGGAAGACGTGATAACGAACCTTTCAAACCACTACGATGTAATGACGATGTGCGCAAACGCAAAGAGCAGGACTGTACTCGAAGAATGCGACATAAAGTCATACGACTATTTGGTAGCTGTAACAGGAAGCGACGAATCTAACCTTCTCATCTCGAAGATGGCTAAAAAACTCGGTTGTAAGCGCACAATAGCACGCGTACGAAATCCCGAGCACATCGATCAGCTCCCCTTCTTAAGAGAACTCATGGAAGTGGACTACATTGTAAACCCGGATCTTACAACCGCCATGCAGATTTATAAATATCTTGCAAAAAAATACACCGCAACTACGGCGGTTTTCTTTGCGGGCAGAGTATCCATGTGCAGTATAAGTGCGGCGTATGCAAAAATTGAATCCGGCACTCCGGTATCCAATATTAAGGACATACTCGGTAATATAATTCTCGCAGCCATATCCAAAAAAGGCGGTAAGGTAATAATTCCAAAATCAGATACGGTAATTTCCGAAGGCGATGAACTGTTTATCGTAGGAGAAACGGAGCAGATACAGACAATAACCGCAAAGCAAGGCAAGCACATAAACGAGACCAACATAAACAACGTAATGCTGCTTGGGGGCGGAAAAACTGCGTTTTTCTTGGGGAAGATGCTCCTTGACTTTGGAATAAATGTAAAAATAATAGACAACAACAGGGAACGATGCCAGTACCTGTCTTCGCATTTAGACGATGCGATGGTGCTGCTTGGAGATGCAACGGACCTCACCCTCCTCACGGAAGAAAACATAGCAAACATGGATGCAGTGGTAACCTGCACGGGCTTTGATGAAGAGAATCTATTGCTTGCCCTCACAGCCAAAAACTACGGTGTAAGCGATGTAATAGCCAAGATAAGCCGTGAAAGCTATGCTGAACTTATAGGCCTTATGGAAATAGACATGACGATAAATCCTGTGAGCATATGCATCACAAATATAATGAGATACCTACACGGTTCTGCCGACTTTATAGCATCACAGCTGATTCAGGGACAGGCTCAAATACTCGAGGTGCTGATAAATGAGAAGATGCGCATATGCGGCAATAAAATAAAAAATGTAGAACTACCTAAGGGAACCATCATAGGTGCGATAAACAGAGGAGCGGAGATCCTAATCCCCGACGGAAACACAAGCTTTAAAAAGGGTGATCGTGTGATAATAGTGTCGATGCTTGATGATGTACCTGAAATAGAAAGGTTCTTTAGTAAAAAATAAGTTAAAAATCCCAATAAAGTAGTGCAAGAGTTCAAGTCTATGGTAGCTTAAGAGAATGTTTATGCAAAACTATTTTTTCATGAATTTCTGTCACATATGTTTGATTATACTAGACAATCAAAAGTGGAATATAGAACATCTACTTGAAAAACGAGTATGAATAGTGCCTTGTTTTTTCAGGATCTATGCCGTACTTATACTTCAATAGCTCAGATACCGTAACCAGCTGATAGCCCTTCTTTTTAAGGCTTGGTACGGCCTTCATGGAAGCTTCCACCGTGCTTTTATGAATGTCGTGCATGAGCACCACCGCACTTACCAGCTTCTTTTGAGAGGTTATAAACTTTGCAAGGTGCTTTGCACTTTTGTGCCGCCAGTCATAAGTATCTATAGACCAGAAAATAGCGGATTTATTAAATAACTTCGTGGTGCGTCCGTTCCCTGCTCCATACGGCGGTCTATACAGCCTCGGGGCAAAGCCTACAGCCTTCTTAAAAGCTTCGTCCGTTCTATGGTTTTGCTCAATCACCTTTTTTTTGCTCAAAGTCAATAAATTAGGGTGGTTATAGCTGTGTGATGCTAATTCCATGCCGGTTGAAACCGCCTTCTTCAAAATTTTATGATCAGGATCTTTGTTTTCTATATTTACTCCTAACTGAAATAGAGTGCAGGCTCCCCCAACCCTTTCAAATAATTTTAACAATCTATCTGTATGTTCGCCGGGTCCATCATCATAGGTAAGTGCTATCATCGGTTTTGAAGGATCTATTTTTCTCGCCTCAATATCATCTCTTAAGATGTCTCCGGGAAGCGATATCTTTATGATGCCTTCTTCTTCTTTAATATATTTTTGCTTATCCAGGTATAGATTTACGTCTCCATTCTTTGAAACAGCAATATCTAAACCCTCTACCGATTTTAATATATCCGCCGTCTTGCTTTGCACTTCGCTCAAACTCTTAAGACTTTGAGTAATGGCCTTTTTCAATTTCACTTTATAGTCCTGCTTATATAGACTGAAGCGTGATAATAGTCTGTTGCTTTTTTCGTTAAAGCACAGCGTTTTAACGGATGTTCCGATGCTTTTAATGACATCCTCACTCTTTTTAAAATTTAGCGTTTTGATATCTATGCACTTCATACCTTTAAATTCATATGTTTGACCCACTATGTAAATATGTGCATTGCCATGAGCCTTATTTAGCTTTTTAAATGTCTTTTCCTTTGAATCTATGTATTTTTTGCATTCATCCTTGATATCGCCGCTAACATTAGACATTAAAACGGCTTTAGAGCTGTATTTATCATAGTTATAATCTATATTCAGCTTATCTACATTCTCATAGCCCTCTTTCTTTATCTTCTCGTTAGTAAACTCTATAAATCCGTCCCTGCTATCTAACGATCCGTTGCCTGACGTGCAGCTTTTAATAACTGTTATTATGCATAACAAAAACATCACTAGCAGTGCTATTGATATTATTCTTTTTTTATACATCCTCTTTTTCTTCGCAGCTAAATGCTTTTTTCGCTTTTCATTTTCTATTTTCGTCTTTTTTATAAATTCGGGATCCCAATTGTCTTTTTCCATATTCACCTGCTTTTACGCTTCGTTTTGCATTAATTCATTCTAAAACTCTCAACATCGAAAAACCATTCAAAAAATTTAGGGTTAATATTTCCACGCAATTTCGTAGAGGTTATAACGCCTTCCGTATTTTTTAAAATGCTTATATAAGGCAAATCATCCGTTATCATTTGATCCAGATGTTTTAATATTTTACGTGATTTCTCTTTGTCTGCACTTTTATTAAAATCTGAAAGCCTTATATTCACAAGCTCATTATCATAACCAATATGATTGTGCTTGCCGTCCCTTGCAAGAAATGTACTTAAATCCCACATTTTATTAAATGATAATTCTCCGAGGAACATATCAAAATCGCCTTTCTTTAGCCTATTTTCATATTCATCTTTTGATAATACATCGGTCTTAAGAGATATCCCGGCTTTCTCAAACCCCTTTGCAATTAAATCCGCTGACTTTATACGTTCCTTACTGCTCTTAGATACGATCATATTAAATTCCAACCTGCCACTCGTATTTTCTAAATATCCGTCCTTATTTTTATCCTCAAAGCCTTGTTTTTTCAAAATTTCCCTGGATTTTGAAGGCTCATATTCATGTAGATTCTTTTTATTTTTTATCCCGTAAAAATTCGGATAATACAAGCTGTCTTGTAACACTCCCTTGCCGTAATACGCCTCATTTAATATCGTTTCCTTATTTATTGCATAGTATATAGCCTTCCTCATCGCAAGCGTCTTTACATGTTTCTTTTTAAAATTAAACCCCAAAACTTCAATTCTGTTACTCACAAAATCATATTCAGATACTTTATTTTCTCTTATCTTCGCCTTCCTTGCAGGACTTTTTTCAAATACCATGACTACTTTACCTGCCCCTATCATCCTGTATGGTATCTTGCTGTCAGGAAAAATGCTTATGATGATTCTGTTACCAGGCACCTTCCCCCTATAATCCTTATGCCCGCTTAAAATCAACTCCTTACCCTTTTTATACTCAACCACCTTATACTTACCGCTTCCTATAGGTATTTCACTGCTCGAAAACTGATATTGCGTCTTTGAAAATATCGGGAATGTGAGGGCTGCAAAGTTTATGTTATCTTCGGATTTAAACTGCACATCTATACTGTTTTGCCCTGTCGTCGTTATTTTTTCTACAGTTTCAAGATCCCTACCGAATATATTTTCGTTCGCTCGCTCCTTTAGCCTGCCAAATGAAAACGCAACATCGTTTGCGGTAAGAATATTGCCGTCATGCCACTTTACATTCTTTTCTATTTCCATGTGAAATACATTTTTTTTATACTTATCTCTTATTACTTTAGATACAACTTTCTCCTTGGGAGTCATATTTTTATCTAACTCATACAGTCCTTCATACATCAACTTGCTCACCTGATAAAACATCATATATTTTGAATTCACAGGATTGAGCTTACCTATATCAAGGCTGTGCACATAAATATCCTTAGGATTTACAGCGCTATTTTTATCATTATGCTTATTACCAACTTTTACAAAAATCGATGCTATAAGAGCTACCACTACAACCACGGCAATACCTATCAGAAACGTATTTTTATATGAATATAAATCTAATTTACCGTGCGATCCAAAATTTTTACGCACTTTATTCATAATTGCAGGTTTTCGCATAAAATACACCCTTTATAACGCTATTTATCAAGCAAATCATGATATACTAACACTATCTTTCATGTTAATCATTATACCATCAATTACGAAAGGAAATAAAGCATGGTCGATTACCACATGCACACCGATTTTTCAGGCGACAGCACCGCAAATCCTGACAGTATGATACTTACGAGCATTCAAAAAGGTGCGAATGAAATATGCATTACAGACCACTGCGATCCATGTTATCCCGATACATCCGTCAGCTTTGATTTAAAGAGGGATGACTACTTCGATTTTCTTGAAAAAGCTGCGCACAAATATAAAAACAAGATAAAAATAAAAAAAGGCATGGAACTCGGGCTTCAAGACGGCGATGTGCTTGAAATCTGTAATGAAGTGGCCCGTGAATATCCTTATGATTTTATAATTGCATCCTTTCACTGCCTTGACGGTGAGGATCTATACCTTAAGGATTACGACAAAGTACCGAGAGAAGAAACTCTACACAGATTTTATGAAGCAAATTATGAAATACTCAGTAAATTTAAGCATTACTGTATCGTAGGTCACCTAAGCATAATAGACAGGTACATAGGTGAAATCCCACCATATGACGATGTTTACCCGCTTATAGAAGAAATACTGAAGCTGATAATTTCAGACGGTAAAGGGATTGAAATCAACACCTCAGCCAAGAGGTACGGGCTTGGTGACCGCACTACCCCCACAATCCCAATACTGAAGCTCTATAAAAAATTAGGTGGCGAAATAATAACGTTCGGATCGGATGCCCACAGAGAAGAGGATATACTGTACGACTATGATGTGACCTGTGAGCTGCTCCGAAGCATCGGCTTTAGATATTTAGCTACATTTAAAGATATGAAGCCTTCGTTCGTAAAAATTTAACAGGGTGTAAGATGAAGTATGAAGCCATATTAAAACATCTGGAATACGCAAAATCCGCAAAGAGTAACGCTCCACAGAAGCTAAGCGTTCTGCACTTCGCAGACCTCATAGACTTTGTATGCAGCAATGTAATTTTAGACGGCAGCAACCTGTCAAGGCTTGAAATACAAAACGCTATAGAAGGTGACCTGCCGGTTACTTCAACCCTTGGCGAGAACCAAATGATAGAAAACTACGTGGATGTATTTGACTATTTTAAAAAGAGCCTTTCTATGAACTACCTCGATGAACACGTATTTTTAAAGCTATATCATTTGCTTACAAAAGAATATCCATCGTATAGAAACAGAAACAGAGTAGTTGCAAAATTCGGCTATATGCCTCCCGATTCTACAAGGGTTTCCAAGCTCCTGGCTAAACTGTTTAATGCCTATTTTCGCCATGCGAGCGATAAGACCGATAACAAGATCCTGACGGCAGCCTACCTTCACGCTGAGATAATCAAAATATCACCGTTCAATGCGGCAAATGATTCCATAGCAAGGGTTGCCATGTATTATTTTTTAATGCAGACAGGTTTTCCTCCTCCGCTACTTGAATGCTCCGATAAGGAATACATAGATTCAATGCATACATATATACACTACGGTAAGATAAATGATTTCTATGCAATCCTGGAAAATGCGATGTACGAAAAACTCATAAAAGTAACTAAACTTCTGGATCATTGACACAAACAGAGGTCGCTGCCGCGAAAAAACAAACCGCTCATAGGATCAATTGAATTTTCAGATCTTTGTATCATTAACAAGCTGCCTGCTTTTAATGAATTTATATCCCGCTAGAGAAAACACCAATGCGATAATTACCTGTATTATAAATGCAATTAGCCCTATGTCCTTTGCCACCTCCAGATTAAGGCCTGCCTCTCCTTTGATGAAAATCCCCCTTAACCCTGCTACCAAGTCTATTAGACCATGCCAAAAAACGATCACTAAGAAGTTATCCGTTATAAGATAAATTGCCGCTATGAAGAGTCCTATACCAAATGCATATAAAACCTGAGCTATCGTTGAAAATACGAGTTCTCTATTCACGAAAAAATTAATGCCGTGTATGAGCCCGAACATTACGGATGAAATCAGTGCAGGTTTTAATCCGGGATTAAGTCCTTTACTTCGGTAATACTGCTCCGTCCCTCTAAGTATCCCCACTCTAAATACGAGCTCTTCCGCAAAACCGATTGTAAATGCAAATACCACGGTGGATATTATGCGAGCAAACCCCGGAGATAATAAGTCTTTAGAAGATATCAAAAAAAACGGTCCCAACGAGGGCAGTATCACGATTAAAAATAGAGCTCCTATTTTAATCCCTCTAACGAATGCCCCCGCTTCAAAGTGAAGACACGACCCCGTTAGCCCTAGCATTTTAATAAATACAATCGAAAATAAAAAGAAGACAGCCTCCCTTGCAAGACTTGCATAACCTGAAGGTATACCTGAAACTCCAACGATAGTGCCCGAAACCAACAAAAATAAAATCGAAATACACGTCACAAATACTCCAAATGCGATGGGATTCATTCTAAATTTTAAGTTAATCATCTTCATACACTACCCTCCAAAACATTAAAATATGTCGAGAACACCGAGCCCTGCTGTGATACCTGTAGTAATTGCCTGAGTAATATTATAACCTCCACATGGATATGCGGCATCGAGCAATTCGCCCATCACAAAAAGCCCCTTTATTTTGCTTTCATATGTTTTTGCATCATATTCGCTTTTTAATATGCCTCCTCCAGTTGCCTGCGCCTGATCCCAGCCTCCTAAGCCCTTCACCTTATATTTTAGAGTTTTAAAATCCGGTATGCCGGATTCTTCTAAATGATTTATTATATGGTCTGCCAGTTTTTCATCCAAGAACCCTCTCAATGTATACCTGTAGATATTTTCACCCCTCACGTCATTTTTTATTTCAATATGCCCCTTTATATCTTCAAACCTTTGCTGAAACTCCCGCTTGGATAAGTCCGGGAAGAAATCAATAACTATGTCATATTCATTCATGCTTTCTCTAAAGCTTTTAGTCCTGTCCTTAATCACGATGAACTTCGATAGGTTAAAGGCTGCTATGCCGGAGATTCCGTCCCTTATAAACTGAACCTGCCCCGTCTCAGACGCAAGTAATCTGCCGGTATGAAAGAGGCTTATCTTCGCATCATGTCTTACCCCTGCCATGTCATCCCCCATACCTTCCAAGTTTATCTTTGTGAGTATGGGAAATACGGGTGATACTTCTAGCCCTAATTCTTTTGCAATTACAAAGCCTTCTCCTACGGTACCGAACTTCGGTGCAGCCTTGCCACCAAGAGCTAGACACACGACTCTTGCACCAACCTGTATCTTTTCATTTGTATCGCTCACACAGGTTATGGAAAATCCGCCGTCATCTCTTTTCACGTTGCAAACCTTCGTATTAAACGCAACACCTATATCAAGGCTATGAAGCCTATCCTTAAACGCATTTACTACCGTTGCCGACTTCATTGAATACGGATATACCCAGCCGTTATCCTTGCACTTTAGATATACACCCATGCCCGTCATGAAGGCATTTACTTCAGAAAAACCTTCTGCATTTTTATTGGATATATTACACCTGCCGTTGCCGGAAGCCGCAAGCTTTCTCAAAATCTCATGAGTTTTTTCTATTATTGTCACTCTAAGATCGGGACGCATCTTCTTTATGGTAATAGCAGCAGTTACTCCTGAAACTCCTCCTCCGAGTACGCATACATCGTAAGCTCCGGACATCATTACATTTCCTTCATTTTTACTTGCCGAGGTTTTTTCGCCTCTTTCTTCATAGCCCATAATCATTACAGCTCTTCCCTTCCGCTAAGCTCTAATATCCTTACTTTTTCAGGAAGTTTTCTGAGAAATGTAGAATGCGCTCTTTGAAGATCCCCTGTAAAGGCATCCATATCTATTACAACCAGATCTATTTTATTTTTTTCGCTTAAATCAAGCAAACCCTGGACTATGGAATTCCCTCTCAGAAAGGCTATCTTGGCGCCATGCGTATATATGTATTCAAGGCCTTGATCCAAGCTCTGCTGCCTTTGGCTGCCTTCCTTCATTACATCGTCTTTATCTATAGAATATGTAGCCCATAGCTCTCCACCTGAATCTCCTAGGCTTTCTTTTGCCGCCTCTATAAGATTTTTAGGATCGTGCTCATCGCCGATACATATAAGTACATTCATGTTACGCCTACCCCGTATTTTGCATAACTTAAAACTTTCCCATATATTATATCAACTAGGCTAAGCACTGCGTCAATATTTTTATCTGTATTTTATGTTTTCCGTAAGAGCCGTTATAATCTGCATATTACTGGGTTTACTGATACCTCTGTATTCCTGCGTTTCATCCATTACGACAGCCAAAACATGGGCCTTGTTCATATCCCAAGCCACCGCTATGGCATGCCTTATTGATTTTTCCACGGAAGCTAAGCTGCATTTATTCTTCATTGCTATACTCGGATATATCACCTTCATGGCCGTACCGTAATGTATGGTAATACCGAGCGCTAACTCTATAGCATCGCATAGATATCGATACCCCTTCATATGAGGCGGCACCCCGAGCGATCTTACCTCTCTGATGATATCCTTATACCTTATTCTCTTTGTCGCACTTACCGTATTGTTTGGCAGTTCTTCTACCCTATTCACATTTTGCATTTTTCCCTCCTATACTGTAAACTCTTTTACTAATTTTTGAACTGTTTTAGGCCCGATGCCCGGCACCTTAACCAGATCTTCCACCTTTTTAAAATTTCCGTTGTTCTCTCTGTAATCTATTATCTTTTCCGCAGTTGCAGGCCCTATTCCATTTACCGTCTGAAGCTTTGTGGCATCTGCCGTATTTAAGTTTACCTTGCCTCCATCGCGCTCATTATCACGCCCGTCGCTTCTAGAATTCTCAGAGCCTGATGTCTCTTCACCGGATTTCGGAATATAGATTTTATCTCCGTCTTTTACAAAAGCCGCCCTGTTAATCTTTGAAATATCAGCCTTAGCCGTTAATCCGCCCGCCGCCTTAATCGCATCTTCTATTCTACTCTTTTTACTAAGATGCACGACTCTTGGATGTTTAACAGCCCCTGAAATATCTATCACTATGTTTTCACTGCCGGCATCCTCCACCTTGGATGGTTTTGCCTTTTCCTCAACCTTTATTTCGGATTCACCCTCTGCCTGACCTCCAAAGTGATTCGCTGCAAATCCGACGCCACAAAATAACATGATAATAATAATTTTGATAATCAGAGATTTATTTTTCAGCATAAATTCCTTGTTGAAATATTTTTTGAGAATTTCATTCATACTTCCTCCTATATAATTCGGGGATGTTGCAAGAAGCGAGTGGGAAGAACAAGGATACTAAAATAATTAGTTGCATTCAACAACATATAACTTTTTCGCCATATATCATAATTTTTTGTGCAATATATAAATATTTATAACAAAATAAGTTATAACAACCCACTCTATAAATCGTCCGGAAAATTTAATTGCTATTATTTTTTACTTCTATTTTCTATAACTCGCATAAGAAAAAAGCTACACCCTGTAGCCTTTTTCGGTTTTCATATATTGATATGTCTTAATTTGTTAAAATGTATATCCCATTTATAAGTTATGGGCTTTCATATTTCATATGTGATTATAATTAATTTACCGGGATTAAATCCTCTTAAGCCCTTTAAGATACTCTTTTTGAGCTCCGGTGATCCTAAAGCTCTCCCTTGCCTTTTGTATCGTCTTATTGTGCACCCACTTATCTAAAGTACCATTCTCCAACAGAACCACCACATGCTCCCACTGCTTCGCAAGAGCCGTCGCAAAATACCAGGCAAGCATCATGTTTACATAGTATTCTTCCGAATGGATACTTAAGGGGATCTTCAAATACTCAGGCGAAAAATCCTCATCAAGAAAATGACGCATTAACATTCCTATCCCGAATCGGCATGTATATGTATGCCTTGAGCCCGACCACTTCTCAATTTCTGAAAAGAGCTCGTTCTTATATTTCTTAAAAACATTAGGAGACAGGGTATCGCACACTGCCCAATTATCGATAAAAGGAAGAAACCTCTCAAGTTCTGCGATGCACACATCGTAGTCTTTTATCTCTGCAATCAAAAGCCCATGAAGCATATTTTCTTCGAAATAATGATGGGGCAGTTTTCTTAAAAATTCTTTACACTCTTTCGTTTTTCCAAAAAGTTTAACGAGTTTTCTAAGCTTTGGGATTCTGACTCCTATAAAGTGCTCTCTGTCAAGTCCGGGGGTTAGCCTACTTTGAAAATCCGCATACCCCACTTCCTGCAGATTCATTAGTTCCTTTAATATATCCATTTATGATCACGAATCTTTGAAGTTTGCCTTGCGTTTTTCTAAGAATGCGCTCATGCCTTCCTTTTGATCTTCAGTGCTGAATAACTGCGCAAAGCTCTCTATTTCAAGCCTGCTGCCTCTCAAGATATCCATGTTTGCACCGTTTTCAATAGTCTGTTTGCCCGCCATAAGCGCATATATTGATTTTGAAGCCATCTTTTCTGCAATTTTAGCACATTCATCTTCAAATTGATCTTCATCTATGATCTTTTCGACGATGCCTATATCAAATGCCCTCTTTGCATCTATCATTTCACCCGTCATTATCATATAACTTGCCATTCCTGTGCCTACAAGTTTTGTAAGCCTCTGTGTGCCGGAAAACCCCGGGATGATACCGAGTGCTATCTCGGGTTGCCCGAATTTAGCGGCGGCGGATGCAAGCCTAAAGTCACAAGCCATGGCAAGCTCAAGTCCACCTCCCAGGGCAAATCCGTTTATAGCTGCTATTACCGGCTTTTCACAGGATTCTATCTTATTCATAAGCCTGTGTCCAAGACATGCAAGCTCGTGAGCCTTCAAATTATCCATGCTTACCATAGCCTGAATATCCGCTCCTGCTACAAACGCTTTCCCGGCGCCCGTAATCATAGCAACCTTTTCACTGCCGCCTTCAAACTGCAAAAGAGCTTCATACATTTCACTGAGGACTTCTTCGTTCAGCGCATTCATCGCTTTAGGTCTGTTAATCGTGATCTTTGCCACTTTACCGTCCACATCATAAATTAAATTTTTATACATAATGCGCCTCCTTTACATAAAAATCTTCTACAACTTCATTATAACACCGTAACAATGAAACCATACCCTTTCCTCTCAATAATGTGAACTTTTTAAAATATACCCTAAAGTTATTATATTGAAGGCAAGATTATATTATCTGAAAGGCACAACTTTTCCACCTATATATAGTGGTGATGAATATATTTTCTACTCCATATATTGTTTTTTGGTTTATTTTAATTTTTCGAAGCTCAATTTGTTATATAATAATTCCCACGGGTAAAAAATTCATTAGCTAAAATTGTTTTGCAAAAAAAATATATCTATCAGCATTCATTTAACATGAGGAGGACTAAAATGAAAATTAACACAAATCAACAAATTTCGGAAAAAGAAACTCAAGGCTACATCGATTATATTGAAAACAAATACAATCGTAAGCTGGATTCCCTGGATATAAATATAAACGGGGATTTTGTAGATCTTAGCTATGAATTTGAAAAGGTACCGTTTGAAAGGATCAGGCGCATCACCGGTTATCTTGTGGGTACTATGGATAACTGGAACAACGCAAAAACAAACGAAGAAAAAGACCGCGTAAAACATGCGATGAATAACTGTGGCTGCGGTAGTGACATAGCAAAACTTTAATATGGTAGACGGTCTTAAAAATCTTTCAAGTAAGAGGAAAGGAATTTTGTTGATTACAGCATCTTCCTTTCTTTTTTGTGCCATGCAAATAAGCATACGCTTTGCAACCGGACACATCCCCCTCATGCAGCAAATATTTTTCAGAAATATCATAACTCTGATAATAAGCTTTATCTTTATTAAAAAAGATGGCGCTTCATATTTTGGCGGTAAATCTCATCAGCCGCTGCTGTTTGTAAGATCGGGCTTCGGGTTTTTAGGCCTCATCGCCGCCTTCTATGCATCAGGTCATGCGCTTCAAGCAGATGTATCCACCATAATCAGGCTTTCTCCATTTATGATTACCATACTTGCTCGCATAATACTTAAGGAAAAAATATCTAAAATACAGATGCCGGCTCTACTAATAGCATTTTCAGGAGCGCTCTTCATAGTATCTCCTTCATTTAAATCAGGAATTTTACCGCTTACTGCAGCCTTCGCCTGTGCGTTTTCATCCAGCATTGCCTATACTTTGCTGGCCTACTTTAAGGATAAGGTAAACGGTATGACCATAATAATGCATTTTTCATGCTTCTGCATGGTAGGCAGCATTCCATTCATGATAAATAACTTCGTGATACCGAATGCCTTCGATGCCACGATGCTGCTCTTAATAGGCGTATTAGGCGGTTTTGGTCAGATAGCTTTGACATATGCATACAGGCAACAAAACGCAGGTGAAATAAGCGTATACAGCTATTTTTCCATAATATTTTCCATAGTACTCGGCTTCATATTCTTAGGCGAATCTCTCCCTGCCACCTCTATACTGGGCTCTTCACTTGTTCTGCTCGCAGCATACCTCGTGTATAAATTCTCCCATAAATAATACCCTGTGCATCGCTATTATCTAAACTCAAAACCTACACACTTTTAACTTGCGGTTCAGACCCACCCTACTAAAAAAATCAAACTTCTTGAATTTTACTAAACCTTGCAGGCATATATGTTGAATGCTGCCGTAAACAAAATGGGCATATGTAATGAATATGTGCAGAAAGCCCGGAACTACAATATAACGACGAAGGCAAAAGCTTTAAAAAGATTAAGTGCAGCATATGCAAAAAAGGCTTACATATGTGCTATTTATGGTAGACTTCATTTTTTATTATCTTAAAACTTCTATACAGCTGCTCCAATAATATCAAACGCATAAGCTGATGCGGAAATGTAAAATCAGAAAAGGACAACCTTAAATCCACCGCTTCCCCGACAGCATCCAGATATCCGTCAGATCCTCCTATCACTATATCTATATCCGCTCTTCCATCGAGCATCAAATCTGAAATTTTTTTAGAAAAAGCTATCGAATCCATCTTCTTTCCGTGCACATCCAAAGCGATTTTGTACGCATTCTTGCGCAGTTTATTCACAATATCCCTTGTTTCTGATGATTTGCCGGTCTCCTTAAGTTCCATGATCTCTATCTTTGCATAGTTTTTAATTCTATCAGCATAATCAAGACAGGCTTCCCGCATATATTTTTCTTTTAGCTTTCCTACAGCCAATATCCTTATATTCACCCTATCTACTCCGTATCTCCGCAGCCTTCGCATGTGCTATAAGCCCTTCTCCCCTTGCAAGAGCTGCAACGTCAGGTGCCATCCTCTTTGCCTCTTCACGGCTCATTCTTTGAAAACTGCATACCTTAAGAAATGTCCCCACCCAAAGTCCTCCTGTATACCTGCTCGCACCTAATGTCGGCAATGTATGATTTGGACCGCTCGCATAATCTCCGAATACCTCGGCTGAATTTTCACCTAAGAATATTGCGCCATAGTTTTTGAATGAATCCTTTATATCATCTATTCGATTTTCATCCACCATAACTTCTAAATGCTCGGGAGCATATTCATTGGCAAACGCAATCGCATCGTCCATGTCATCCACCAATAAAATTTCCCCGTATTCTTCCCATGATTTCCTTGCAATTAAAGCCGTAGCAAGATCTTCAAGCCGGATATACACTTCATCATTCACAGCATTTGCAAGGGATCTATCGTTCGTAACCAATATGGATTTTGCATACACATCATGTTCTGCCTGCGCAAGGATATCCGCCGCTATTATCTCAGGGTTTGCACTTGAGTCTGCCACTATCAGCACTTCACTGGGACCTGCCAAAAAGTCTATCCCAACCTTTCCATAGCACTGCCTCTTTGCTTCCGTTACATAGCTGTTGCCGGGCCCCACTATGACATCCACAGGATTTATGATCTCCGTACCGTAGCAAGCCGCTGCAATTCCTTGAGCCCCGCCGACACTGTAAATTTCATCAGTTCCTGCGATATCTAAGGCTACAAGTGTAGTAGGATTCACCTTGCCGGTATCCTTTGAAATCGGAGTTATTGCAATAATACGCTCTACACCTGCTACCTTTGCAGGTGCGCAGAGCATAAGCGCCGTTGAATAAAGGGGATAAGATCCTCCCGGTACGTAACAGGCTACAGAGTTTACAGGTATGATGCTATGCCCTAGCAGTTTCCCACCTTCTTCATACTTCAGCGGGCGTATACATTCCTTCTGGCGAATCGCAAAATCCTTTATATTCTCGTGAGCCCTTGCGATCTTTTCCTTTATTTCAGGATCAATTATTTCGTAAGCAAGTTCTATATCTTTTTTGCTAACCCTTATATCGTCTAAATCATGCCCATCGTATTTTTTTGAAAAATATCTGAGTGCCTCATCTCCTTCTGACTTCACTCTATCTATAATATCTCTCACATCCTTTTCGATGGTATTATTTTTATCAAGTTCTCGTTCTCTTCCCTTTTTTATATACTCTATCATTACATATCCTCTGCACATCTATACGTCAATTAGCTATATTATACACTAATTGGGAATGCGGGGCCGAGCTTTTATGCTCATTCAATATGAAATTCAAGTATTAAACTATATGTTATCATCTCCTTCGTTGAGTTCCCAATAACCACTATTTCCACTCCCTACGTATTGCAGATTATCCATTTCTTTTAGAGTTCTTTGTATCGTTTTTACACTTACTTAAATTCATTTCTATCGTGAAGGACATTGTGAAGGTCACCGTGAGGGATATAGTGAGGGACACCGTGAAAGTCATTATATATAAAAAAACCTAGGATTTTACTCCTAGGTTACCGGTTATTTAGCATCTGCCAGTTTAGTCACCGACTTTTCAAGAATCTTCATAAGTTCTTTTGCTTCTTCGGCTCTAAACGTCAATCCTTTTGACATATGCTCATGTTCAGGATCCCACTCTCTAACGTCAAGTTTGGGTGGTGTTCCGTTCCACGATACCAGATTCACTTCCTTCGTCCAACCGGTCGCAGATTTACTTATTACACCGTAGTGTGCCTTAACTTCATAGTTGAACGGCTCTCTGCTGTTGCTCACAGCTTCATTTTCATTAAGCGAACTTGCCATATCTCCTCCTTTCTTCCTCTACCCAATAACTTCTCGCTCCCCTTCCCTCGCAATTGGCCCCGCTCCATCGCGCGAGAGAAAATAAAAACTACACCCTGAGGTGTAGCTTTATGATATACCTAAACGCAAGCTCTAAAATGTTTTAGTCAGAATTCGACAGAAAATGTAATTTAGCGTCTCTTAAGCGCCTTCTTCGTTATGATAAGCTTTATTTTGAACTTGTAGTTTTTATAGTGCCCTTTGCCTATCACCGTCACTATAAGCGTTGCTGTTCCCTTCTTTTTAGCTATAATAAATCTATTCTTTACAATCTTCGCCTTGTTGCCCTTGATAGAATACTTTATCTTGGCTATCTTGCCTCCTATTATAAGCTTTGCAGGGATTTTAAATTTCTTTTTTGTAATTTTGATGGTCTTTTTAGTACATTTTACTGTATGATAATCCTCCATGAACTGTGGCGGCACCATGTTGGTATCACCCTCTATGTCTACAGTTTTATTTTCCTTAAGTTCATCTTCACCTATATTATCTCCATACGCCTTTATCAAAGCATTTCCAAATCTATGTGTCTCGCCGAAATATTTTGCCGTAACATTTTTACAGTCCTGCCACTTACCGTTTCTGAAGATAAAACTTTCGTACGGCTTTACTTCCATCCTCATGCCGCTATTTTTTTCTTTACTAAGTCCCATCTCAACAGGTTGTATCCATTGATTTGAATTAAGCTTTTGCTCCGTAACTACCATGTATTTTTTACCCTTAGCAAAAACGGGTTGATCATCCAACTTCACCCTCATAAACCCTGCTTCCTTCGTTTTGAAATTCTGGTAGGCTACGATATTTGCACTTCTCTTGTTGCCTTTATCCGCACACTCTATTACATACACCTTACCGTCTACATTTGCTACATCTGTCGTTAAACCGAGCTCCTTAAGCTTAAAATTATCCCTTGCTACAAATACGTTACCAGCCTTCGCCCTCTTTGACGTCCAAGTATATACAGCACCTATTCCAATGCCATCTAACTGATAAATCGTTGAATTGTCGTGCTTTGTATCCTGCTTTTTGTATTCATTAGCCTCTGTCTCATACACACAAGGTTCTGAAAGCGATGCATCATCATACGAAAGGTACATATAGCCTTGTCTGCCAAATCCAGTACCGTAACTGTTTTTAACTATGAAAGCTCCGTTGTTTTTAGGTTTTTGATATCCCGAAGGTGAATCTACTTCGGTATCAAATTTATCCTTACTTATATTATCATCATATCCTACTATCGTAATTTCATGATTTGCCTCAACCTGTGTCAGTGCATTTCCCTTTTTATCAGGCTTTACATAATGAAACTCATCATCACTTACACCACTGAATGATGAAATCCCCGCAGATATCGCATTACAGTTTGCAAGTTGCTGTTTGAGTGCATTTATAGCATCGTAATCCGTTCCCAAATAATGTCCTTTACCATTTACCTTTATAGGTTCCGGTAAATATTTTACGCTCTTAAGAGCCGCATCCATTTGGCTTCGCTTACAGCTTTCAGGTGCAGCCTTCATATTAGCTGTAGGATCATATTTGCAGTTACTCTCATCCACTATTCCATACTGCCTGGACAATGTAGGAACTGTAATCGCCCTAGATCCTCCTAAGTCGTATAGTTCTCTTGGAGGTAACATTTTAGGAAATACCTTCTCAAGCCGGGGCATCAAGAATCTATCCTTTCCTGCTGCTAACGTACGATCCTTAAGTTCGCTCGCTGAATCATGACCATACCAAGCCAGATGCCTTTCGGATAAATCTACATCATCCTTACGAACGCAGTTTTGACTGATCAACGATGTCTCGAGACAAGACATAACCGCATGAGTCCAACATGTACCATGAACACCCTGATCCTTTACATTTGTTACTAAATTCCTATCTCTAAGATCCACCTTAGGTGGTAGTATAAATCTTTTAAGCTTTTTTCTTACCTTCAGGTAGGTATTGTCTTGATACTCTTTAACAATCCTCTTTCCCTTAAACTTAACTCTGTTAAACGCTCCTTCACTCTGTGCATTTGAAGTAACTGCATCGCTCAATATCACAGAACATGCAAGTACCAAACACATTGCAATACTTAAAATCTTCTTTTTCATTACAATTCCTTTCTATAATCACATGCTAAAAGTAGGTTTGTAACTAGTATTATAACAAATAACTTAATTACATTTCCATTAATAATTTTTTCGCAAAACTATTTAGTGGAGCTCTTACGCATTGAACTTACAAAAAGAAATGCTCCCGAAGCCAGTAACATAAATAAATACATGTACAGGTTGCGTGTATCCCCCGTTTTAGGTGGAGCGCCGGGGTTCGGCGGAGTTGTAGGCTTTGGAGGTTTATCGGGCTTTCGAACATTTGTAATTACAAATCCTATTTTGGCATCTCCCGTTATCGTACCCGTATAGCCGTTTGCAACTGGATTTTCCTTTACTGTGTACTTTATCAAATGTCCATTTTTAGTATATTTAGGAAGGTCTGTAAAACGCCCCTTCCAGTTGTTTGCAGCGGATAAAACGAGCACCTTTCCGGTATTCTTTCCATTTGCGAATAGTTTAACTACAATATTTTGAGGACGTTTTTTATCACGGTCGTTGTTATCCTTCCATATTTTCAAAACCTTTATATTGATTTTTTTCAAAACCGCCTCGCCGCTACCTCCTGAATTTGCCCATACGAATTCACTCGTCACCACCTTGTTAGTCGATGAACTCGTTAACTCCGCTCTATTTTTTAATTTTAGCCCGTCTCTATACGTGCTTTTATAAAAGAGCAAATAGGCTTTACCGTTTATATTGCCCATGTTGTAACTGAAAGACCTCTTATCCGGTGAAAAGCTTACCTGACTGCTTATATTTCTAGGATTCTTCCTTACCCAACCTCCATTTTCAAGCACCAAATCATATAAGGTAAAACTATCGGTATCCGTCACATACATTATTCCGTCATTGGTTCCGGGAGGTTCTACGGACAACTGGTCCTTTACGACAACGTTGGTTAAGTTGGCCTGCTTTGTGTTTATAATCATGGTCCACCTTACATGCCCTTCGGATGTCAAGGTTTGCCCCGAATATTTGTTAAGAATGTGATCTGAAGGAGGCGAGGGCTTATCCGGCTTTATTATAATTCCTTTGTGAAATGAACCTATAACTATCTCTTGCTCACTGGGCGCAGTAACAGGGTATGATACCTTATTCCAATTTGCTGTCAAATTAAAATTACCCTTTATATGATGTTTATCATTAACATAGTCTGTAAAGGTGATTCTAACTTTACCTCCCCCCGGATTAGCAGGCGAAACAAGCCCCTTTGCAAGAATATTTCCGTCTTTCGTATACAGGTTAAAATTACAATACAGTGCATTTTCAGGAAACGTAAATTTATCCGGCAGCTGCATTTCAAAATAATCACCTGCACGCAACGTATCCCCAAACTTTGACGCATCAAAACCTACATTAAGTTTAAATAGCGTGCTGTAATAAAATCCATCCGGTGGTACATTGCCTTGAGAATCGGTTATCGATAAATTTATGATATGAAAATCCACCTTTTTATTTTCTGCCAATACATTTTCATTTTCTGTCATTACTCCTAGTAGCATCATAAAAATCAAAAGTAAAGATGCCACCCTTTTTTTCAATATTCGCTTATTCATTTTGCTCCCCCTTTAAAACAAATAACAATTGGAAATAAAACCAGACATTGCTTTACAATTTGTTATACAATGATAAAAACGGTAATTTTATTGATATAAGCGTGTTAAAAGGGACGCATGATAATTTCTAAATTCCAAATAATTAGCTGTAAATTAATGTCTAGTATTATTGACAATTTAAGCCTAATATTCTTCAAAATCGTCAAACATTCATTTCATATATTCGCAACACCTGTTGTGAATTTACTCATAAAAAAACGAGGGAGTTTTACCTCCCCCGTTCTAATCATTCTTTTATCAATTGTCTACTGAAACTTAAAATTCTTTTAGTTTTACTTCCGGCTCTCTTGGAAGTCTGAATAATGGTACGAACTTATCCGCTCCCGTTAGAGTAAGTAGTAATAACGAAGCTACTGCTATCATCGCCATGAAGTTGTACATTATGAAATGTTTCGGTGTGAATTTAAATAGTGGATAAACATTCTTTGCAACACCTACATAGAATCCAAGGTAAACGTGCCATGGAATCAACTGAGAACCGAATACACCCATCGCATCGCCGAATGTGGCATTTCTTAACTTGATCTTATACATGTCTTCTTCGCTACCTTCGATATTATCTTCTGCAATTTCCTTGATGATCGGACCTACCGTAACTATCTGTGCCATCTCATCCGCAAGAACTGCGTTACCTATCAATGACAATACTCCGTTACAGAACATAACGTGTCTAACCTTGCTGGATACTTTAGCTACAAAATGAGCCAATGGGTCAAATGCATGCATCTGACGCATGATTCCGCCGAATGCCGCTACCCACATCATCATAACAACTACCCAGCTACCTGCTTCACCAAATGCTGACTTACAAAGATCAAGGTATTCGGTAAGCTTTCCTGTAGTTCCTGCAGGAAGTCCTAGTAGGTAAGCACTAACGATACCTGATCCTATACAAATAAATGTGTTGAACTTAGCAATCGCAAGCACTATTACAAGTACTAGAGGTATAGCCATGTAATAAGGTACTCCCTTAACTACCTGATTTAGCAAGTCAACGGCCTCAGGCTTTTCACTCTTTAAGTAATCAAGAGCCGCCTTAGGTACAGAATCCATAATACCGGATACATCGCCATGGGTAGTAGGCAACTTAAGCACTGCAGATCCTACAATGTAGAATGTGATCGCTGCAAGAGCCAAACAAAGAATTGACCATACACCTTGGGTTCTTATTCTGTCTACTACCTCTACTCCCTGGATACCGGAAGATACTATTGTAGTATCAGAGATAAGACCGATGTTGTCACCAAAACATGCACCGCCCGCTATAGCGCAAGCTGTAAGAACGATATCGCCATGAACGATATGGTTTAGCCATAGGAATATAGGTGCACACGCAGCCATAGTACCCCAGGATGTACCTGTAGCAACTGAAAGAACTGCTGTTACACAAATACCCACTACTGCAATGGATCTAGCTGTAACACCTGCAGAAAGCGCAATGTTTACAACCGCCGCACCTACACCTGTTGTCATAAACGCACTTGCCATAGCGTATGCAAACATCAAAATAAATAACGCTATGAGAATATTGCTAACACTTTTCATCGCCGTGTCTATGCAATCTTTAAATGAATGCTTCTCCATAAAGATCGCAATGACCAATGCCGCAATGGTTGCAATAGGTGCTGCGATAAGAGCGTCAAACTCTTTAATCATCAGTGCAGCTAGAATAATTACCGGCAAAAATTTAATAATGCCTTTCAGAATCTTCATCTTTTCCTCCTTTTCAAAACAACCGTAAAAGAAATGATTAATGTGCGATGTTTCCATAAACAGGAAAACAACTACAGTGACATTTTATAATAACCCCATATTGATTTGCGAATTTCACAGCACTGCCTCGATCTGAAACTTGAAACCACTGTAACTGCAAGCTATATAGCGTTATGTTGCGATACAATTCCCATCAGTTTTACTTCTTTCATACACCTGTTTTAGCAGGAATACTTATAATACAAACGCGGCTCCGATCCAAAAGCTCACAAGGTAAAACCTCTAAAGACGTTAATTTACACATCCTTAACTACTTGTCACGATAAAAGAACAACAAAAAATAACCAAGACACTACATGCATCTTGGTTATTATAAAAACATAAATTTACTCTTCTATTAAAATTGATTTTAGCTTTTGAAACAACTATCCTGTTGCATTCCTCTATAAATGTTGCAATTTCAACCACTTTAAAAATGCAGACGCAATGAAGAAGCGAACCGATTTTGATATCACTTTTTATGCGCTCTGCGCATTTGCAGCAGTCGGCTTCTTCGGTGCAGGTTTTTTCCTTCTATTTACAAGAGCCTTTGTAGGGCACGCCTTTACGCATGCACCGCAATTAACACATTTTTCATAGTCAACCTTAGCAAGAAAATCGTTTACGTGAATTGCATCGAATTTACAAGCCGCAACACATTTTTTACAACCTATGCACGCAACCTTACATGCCTTCATTGCATCCGGTGCCTTGTGCGTGGATGAACAGCCTACAAACACGAGCTTCTTCTTAGGCGCATCAGATATGAGATGCTTTGGGCATGCCTTTGCGCACTGACCACAGGCAACACATTTATCCTCATCTATAACAGCCACACCGTCTTTAATATGTATTGCATCGAATTCACACGCCTTTACGCAGTCTGCAAGCCCCAGACAGCCGAATTCACACACCTTATTACCGCCGTAAAGCTGGTTGGCGGCCTTACATGATTTTATCTCCGCATCGTATTCAGAAAAGATCTTTGCATAGGTATGACTTCCCTTACAGGTAACTCTGAATATCTTAGGCTCGGTACTTCCCGCTTCAACACCCATGATCGCTGCAAGCTTTTCAGCTACAGCGCTACCACCTACGGGACAAAGCGTACACTCCTTACCCTCTGCGACCGCTTCTGCATAGGCATCACATCCTGCAAATCCGCAAGCTCCGCAATTCGCTCCCGGGAGCGCCTCTCTCAGCTCTCCTACCTTCTCGTTCACAGGTACTGCCATGAACTTTGCAGCAACTGTCAAAATGACACCTGCCACAAGCCCTATCAATGCTACTATCATAGCCGGATATAAATATGACATCTATGAAACCCTCCTTATATTTCCTTATTAAACCTTATTTTTTTATTTAAACAGCCCTTCTATAACACCGCCAAATCCCATGAAGGATAGTGACAAAATGGAAGCTGTAACCAAAACTATAGGCACCCCCTGAAATGCTTGAGGTATTCCTTCACATTTTGCAAGCTTCTCCCTAAGGCCTGCAAACAATATCATAGCAAGTAAAAAGCCTATTCCTGCGCCCACAGACGCTACGAGCGACTGAGCATACGTATAACCTTCATCGATATTGAGTATCGTAACACCGAGTACGGCGCAGTTCGTTGTAATAAGCGGCAAAAATACGCCTAGTGATTTATATAACGGTGGAACGAATTTTTTAAGTATCATCTCCACCAGCTGAACAAGTGATGCAATAACCAATATGAATACCAATGTTTGCAGGTAACCCATATTGTTCGGCACTAAAATTTTATACTGAAACGGCCAAGTAACCGCCGTTGCAAGTACCATTACAAACGTTACCGCCGCGCCCATTCCGGCTGCCGCATCGAGTTTTTTCGATACACCGAGGAAGGGACAGATCCCCAGGAACTGTGTGAGCACAAAGTTATTTGTAAGCACCATGCTCATTAATATTACTACAAATATTACCATCCTACTCACCCTCCTTTTCAGAAGACTCCGCTGCACTTGCAGCTTTCTTTTCCTCTTCCTCTTTTTTCTTCTTAGCTTCAGCGAGCTTTTTTTGCTTTTCCTTCTCCATGGCTTCCAGCGCCTTCGCTTCTTCTTCCGCCTTTATATCTTCAGGATCCTTTGGAAGAGCAGCGAGTCCGCAACCTCCGGCAAGGGAACATCCTTGACATCCTATCTCCTTTTTCTTTATGGCCTTTCCGTTACTCCTCCAGTTTATCAGAGCTATGAGTATAGCAAATACGAAGAACCCGCCCGGAGCCATCATAAATAGTGACATAGGTGTGAGAAAACTCTTTGTAAGCGCAAAACCGAATGCCGTACCGTTTCCTACTATTTCTCTTATGAGTCCCATACAACCTAGAGCAAGCGTGAAACCTACGCCCATTCCAAGTCCGTCAAGTATTGAATCTATCAATGAATTCTTGCTTGCAAACATCTCAGCTCTTCCAAGAATTATACAGTTTACAACTATGAGAGGAATGAACAGTCCGAGCGCCTTGTCAAGCGTCGGTACATATCCTTTGAGTAAGAGTTGCACTATCGTCACAAATCCCGCTATTACTACAATGTAACACGGTATTCTTACCTTGTCCGGAATCACCTTTTTGAGTGCAGATATTGCTATGTTTGAGCAAGTGAGTACTACCAGTGTGGATACTCCCATACCTACACCGTTTATGGCTGAAGTCGTAGTCGCAAGTGTAGGGCAGGTTCCAAGAAGCAGTACCAATACCGGATTTTCCTTTATGATGCCCTTTGTAAATATTTGAAGTTTACTCATTACTTGACACCCCCTAACTCTTTAAATGCGCCTAGTGCCTTTTTCACAGCACCGTATACTGCGCCTGATGAAATGGTAGCTCCCACCACAGCATCTATCTCGGGGTCCTTTTTTACATCAGGCCCTTTGAGCGCACTCTTTCCTTTAAACTGGTTGATAAAGGAAGGTTCCTGAGCTTTAGTACCGAGCCCCGGCGTATCATTATGATTTGTTACCACAACGCCCTGTACCTTGCCGTCCTTGTCTATGCCGGTCATTACCGTTATGAGTCCTCCGAAACTTTTGTTTACGGTAGTTACCACAACACCGGATTTATTCTTTGCTACGTGGTAGGCATTTACATCCGTAGGAAGCTTTTTCTTTACTTCATCGAACGAATCCCCCTTAGGAAGCACTGCGCTCCTCGCATCGTCAGCCGCCTTTTTTGAATTCTTATCTATTATGGGCTTTGTAACACCGTATGTACCTGCCAAGGCAAGGCAAACTAAAAACGTTATCAATACAAGCGCAACCGCAGGTGCAAACTTATCCTTAAAAGCATTACTTTGCATTTTTAGCACCTCCCTTTCTCGTAAGCAGCCTCACTGCTAATTTATCTACATGAGGTGTGAGTATGTTCATAAGAAGTATACCGAACGATACTCCCTCAGGCATCTGTCCATAAAGTCTTATAACCATAGCGATAAGTGCGGCGCCCACTCCGAAAATTATCTTACCGCTGACTATTGTAGGAGAAGTGACATAGTCCGTAGCCATGAATATAGCACCCAGCATTACTCCGCCTGCACACAGATGAAATATCGGATCTTGCCCCAGCAAAAGAGAAATCGCTACAACGGTCACCATGTATGCAACCGGTATGTGCCAAGTTATGATTCTCTTCCATAGCAGGAATGCTCCGCCTGCAAGAAGGGCAAGCGCACTCACTTCACCAAGACTTCCGCCTACGTTTCCTAAAAACAACTGCATGTTGGAAGGCATGTAGTCGCCTCCTTCTGCAAGCACTCCAAGCGGTGTTGCCGCTGTAGTGGTATCCGTAAAGCCCTGCATGAAGCTGAAGCCTTTAGAACCTCTCGGTACCGGCCATGAAGTCATCTGAGTAGCAAATGATGTCATAAGAACTATCCTTGCGGTTATTGCAGGATTTACAAGGTTTTGTCCGATGCCACCATATAATTGCTTTACTATTATGATAGCAACAAAACATCCGACGATAGCCATAGGTATCGGAAGGCTTGACGGTACGTTATATGCAATCAGCATTCCCGTAAGAGCTGCGCTGCAATCCCATGCTGTTTGCTCTTTTTTCATGAGTTTATTATAGATGTATTCAAATAGTGTGGAAGCGATCATGCACGTTAGTATGAGCACAAGTGCCTTAAGCCCGAACACATATACTCCAACCAATCCCGCAGGCACCAATGAAAGGATGACCATCTTCATTATCTTTGAAGTATCGGTATCCGTAACTATGTGCGGAGCTGTCGACATCATCAGGCTTTTTTCATTAATTTCCATTATTTACTCGCCTCCTTTACTAATATTTTGCACAGCTTATTAGTAAAGCCAAGCGGTTTTCTCGCCGGACAAACATACGAGCAGCTGCCGCATTCCATACATTGGTTTATCATGAGTTTGTTTAATGTATCTACATCTTGAGATTTATACGCCTTATAATATGCTGCAGGAAGAAGGTCAAAAGGACAAGCCTGATGACATTTACCGCAACTTATACACGGCGTCTCAGGCATTGTGAACTTATCTTCATCCGCAAACGCTAAAATAGCATTGTTATTCTTTATTATAGGTAACTCGTCAGAAAAAATGGCACGTCCCATCATCGGTCCGCCCATCAATATCTTCTTAGGATGCTTCTTATAACCGTCACAAGCCGCTATGAGGTCCTTTATAGGTGTGCCTATAGCTACTATCACATTTTGCGGGGTGTTGACAGCATCGCCGTCCACAGTAAGTCTCTTATTTATGAGTGGAATGCCGTTTCTCATATACTGCCCTATGAAGGCGATAGTAGCAACATTTGTAATTATTAGACCAATATCTGCAGGTAGCACGCCCGCATCCAGCTTTCTTCCGGTAGCCTCATACGCTAGCACCCTTTCAGCGCCTTGAGGGTATCTCGACTGAAGTACTTTGATACTCACGCCGTCAAGCTTCCTCTTTGAAATCTCGCTGTTTAAAACTTCTATTGCATTCGGCTTATTTGACTCGATGCCTATTATAGCCCTTTTTATGCCCATATAGCGCATGGTGATTTCAATTCCGTCTAAAATATCAACAGGATCCTCGAGCATAAGCCTGTGGTCAGCCGTAATGAACGGTTCGCACTCAGCTGCATTTATTATGAGGGTATCCACCTCATCTATATTTTTAGGATTGAATTTTATATGAGTCGGAAATGCTGCGCCTCCAAGACCTACAGCTCCGCTCGCTCTTACTGCTGCTATGAAAGATTCAAAATCCTTCACTTCAGGCTTTTTAACTTCTTCACTTATTTCCTGCAATCCATCAGTTTTTATCTCTACCGCTTCATCCATCATTCCCATAGCGTTTCTAACAGTGGAAATCTTAACGACTTCTCCTGATACGCTACTATGAATCGGAGCGCTGACAAAGGCATCGGTATCGGCAATCTTTTGTCCTACCTTTACCTTATCGCCCTTCTTAACTAATGGTTTTGCGGGAGCACCAATATGTTGACCCATCTGAATAGTAACTACATCCACAACCGGTACCTTCACAGAAGCGATGCTTGCCGTATTCTTATGATGTGGAACGGCAACACTGTTCAGATGCTTTGCAAAAATGCTCATTCGCATCTCCTTCCAGACCTTAATAACACACACGCATTATTTTAAACCGATTGTTTTTTTAGGTCAACAGCAAAAAGCGTTATTTAAATCATTTTCCGAAAATTTTATCACCCTTACTAAAGCTATATCTTAAAACTCCGCCTCTACTACCTGACATGCCTCTAATGTCTTCTTCACATCTATTATACGCTGGTTGCTGCTTCCTCGAAACTTTAGCGAGAGATCTCTAAGCTCCTCTTTGTACTTACCATCCACGATATAATCCGCCGTTTTTATGAGCCTCATTATACTTTCATTATACTTTGCCATTTTTATGAGTTCTTCGTATTCATAGCCTGTAAATATCAATATATCTATGCCTGCAGCCTTGAGCTTCTCGCCAAGCTTTGCAAACGGTGCCGCCTGGCAGAAGGGCTCTCCTCCGGAAAAAGTAACGCCTTTACCCAACCTCGGCTTCATTATGCTTTTAAAAAGTTCATCCACCCCTATGAGCTTATTCTCCTTAAAGGCATGTGTATCAGGATTATGACAGGCCTTACAACCATGAGGACAACCTTGACAAAATATCACAAACCTGAAGCCTGGGCCATCCACTATGGATTCCCTCACTATTCCTGCTACATTTACAGCATTATCATTGTCATAAAATATATTACACTCCATCTTGTCGCCTGAATTTATCGCATGTTTTCATGATTAATCTACTTTTATTCTATTTATTCGTTCGCTACCGGATTCCTTTTCGTTTGCATTTCGCTTGCAATGCGGGCATTCATTCTCTATTATTCCTGTAAATCCGCATACAGGATCCCTGTCAACGGGATGATTGATAGAACCGTACCCGACGCCTGCATCCTTCATTGCTCTTACAACTTCTTCAAATGCATCCAAATTTTTAAGCGGGTCACCATCCAGCTCTACGTAGGTTATATGTCCTGCGTTTGTCAAGGCATGATACGGACCTTCAAGTTTTATCTTATCAAAGGCGCTTATCTCATGATAAACGGGAACATGGAATGAATTTGTATAGTATTCTCTATCCGTAATGCCTTCAATGTTACCGAAAAGCTCCCTGTCCAGCCTTACAAACCTTCCTGAAAGCCCTTCCGCAGGTGTTGCAAGCAATGAAAAATTAAGACCGTATTCTCTGGAAAAATCATCCATTCGCTTTCTCATATATCCTATGATCTCAAGCCCAAGTTTCTGAGCATCTTCACTCTCTCCATGGTGCTTACCGATAAGAGCTTTAAGCGTTTCTGCAAGCCCTATAAATCCTACTGATAGCGTGCCGTGCTTCAGCACTTCTCTTACTTCTTCATCCACTCCCAGCCTGTTAGAATCTATCCAGATGCCCTGTCCCATGAGGAACGGATAGTTTTTAACTCTCTTCTGTGATTGAATTTCAAGCCTTTCAAGGAGTTGATCACGGCAGAGCCTTATTTCTCTTTCAAGGTCTCTAAAGAATACGTCAGTCTGCTTATTCACTCTAAGCGCAATCCTCGGCAAATTTATCGAGGTAAAGCTCAAATTACCTCTTCCACCCACTATTTCTCTACTAGGGTCATAAACGTTACCCATTACCCTGGTTCTACAACCCATGTATGCAACTTCAGTATCAGGATCGCCTTCTTTATAATATTGGTAGTTAAACGGTGCATCGATGAATGAAAAATTAGGGAACAATCTCTTAGCCGAAACCCTGCATGCCAATTTAAACAAGTCGTAATTCGGATCACCTTCGTTATAGTTTATACCTTCCTTCATCTTGAAAATTTGAATCGGGAATATAGGGGTTTCTCCGTTTCCAAGCCCGCTTTCCGTTGCAAGCAACACGTTTTCCATTACAAGCCTGCCTTCTACGGATGTATCTGTACCGTAGTTTATTGAAGAAAACGGAATCTGCGCACCGGCTCTTGAATGCATTGTATTTAAATTATGTATAAATGCTTCCATAGCTTGATACGTTGCTCTTTTAACTTCCTTTGTAGCATACTTGAATGCCAAATCTTGGATTTTTTCTATGTCTGCTTCAGGAATAAACTTTGATAATTCAGCCTTTTCCGCCTTCATATACTCGTTATCGTTTGCCATGCACGGCACCAGCCCCTGTTCTTCTTCTATTTTCTTTGCATATTCCTTTACCTTATCTACAGTATTTTCTTTATCATACTTTATATCTATTATCTTACCGATGTTCGTGTAATACAGCCTCTTAAACGTTTTTCTTACGCCGTCCGCCATACCGTAATCAAAGTAAGGGATGCTCTGCCCTCCATGCTGATCGTTTTGATTTGACTGTATGGCTATACATGCCAGTGCAGCATAGCTCTGAATGTCATTAGGTTCTCTTAAAAATCCATGTCCTGTAGAAAATCCGTTTTTAAACAGCTTACGTATGTCTATCTGACAGCAGGTGGTTGTAAGAGTAAGAAAATCCAGATCGTGAATATGAATATCTCCGTCTTTATGTGCCTGCGCATGCTCATCGTTTAAAACGAACATTTCATAAAACTGTTTTGCACCTTCCGAACCGTACTTTAGCATAGTACCCATGGCGGTATCGCCATCTATATTTGCATTTTCACGCTTTATATCGTTATCCTTAGCAGATTTAAATGTAAGATCCTGGTACGTCTTCATAAGGCGCATATTCATGTCTCTATTCTTTGTTCGCTCCGCCCTATACAAGATGTATTCCTTAGCGGTTCTTGCATGTCCGTTATCTATAAGCACGGCTTCCACTACATCTTGAATACTCTCAACCGGAGGAGGTGTACTTCCAAACTGAGCAATAAGCCTGTCATGGACTTCACTTGCCAACTTATCCGACATCTCTTTATTATTTCCGCCAAGCACCTTGGCCGCATTCAAAATAGCTTCCGAAATCTTCGAAATATCAAAATCTACTATCCTGCCATCTCTTTTCCTTATCTTGCTTATACCGCTCATCTTTCCCCTCACAAATCTTACTTTTTACATGCACAATCCACTCCGGATCAGCCACTCTACGTAGCTGAATTTTATCATCGCTTGTTTTACAACGTATACATCCATCACCGGCACATATAATCTGTTATCTTGCTCTCACGCCCGTATTAGCGTTCATCGCTCTACAGTATGCACAATCTACTATAAATCACTCGCATACATGCTTTGCAGTACGTACAGTCTACTATAATTCGCTCGCTTCCACGCATAAGTAATATAAAACCTTACTACATTGTACGTATTTTCTACTACATATAGTAGGCAGTGCAAACATACCTGCCTAAATAGTATAAAACTTCTTAAGCTGCCAGTCAATCAATTTAAGAAAAATAATAGCCTATACCCCGGTCAAAAATAAAAATGCTCAAATATAATCGAAAGCCCCCCGGAGGGGGGCTTTCTCTTTAAATCATTTTGTAGCACTTATAGCTTTTTAGTGTAGCTTTCTGGTGCCAAACCAATCGATGTTTTCATATAACGCCAGTTATATGATGTCGCTACTCGCCGGAGGAATTATTTTGGTACCAAGCCAATAAATGTTCTTATATAACATTATACCGTAGTGCCTCTTGCCTTTTACCTTTTTAAAACCTCTGAGTCGGAAGAACACTTCGCCCTTTAGAGGCAGTGTTATCTTTCCTACGATAAAGCCTCTTAGCTTCTTCCTGCCCTTCTTGAGCTTTATCTTCTTTACCTTACCCTTTATTATCACATCAGATACATAGCCACTTGCCGCCTTGGCAGGTCTGAACCTGAAGGTTAAAACACGCACCTTGATCCTCTTTCTGCCCTTCCTTATCTTCTTAACCCTTACTTTCATTTTAAGCTTAGGCACTTCGAGCTTGTATACGGCATACGCCGTTACATCTTTATCTACAACGGTATTTTTAATGATATTAGGCTTTGTGGCTTTTGCATTCTTTGCCCAGCCAACACATACATGCTCCTTTTTCGTAGGTTTTTGACTTGGAAACCTACCGCCACCGGCATTAAATGCCTTGCCTTTCTCTACTATTTCATGATTAAACCAACATTCAGTATCTCCACCGTTTTTATCGAATGTCACACCTACGTATTTATCTTTACGATAAACATGATATACAGCTTCTTTATCATCTGCTGCATTTATCACATAAGCACTTTCCATACCACCAAAATTCTGATTTTCTTTCTCAATAGTTACAGGATCACCTTTTTTAAGTCTTATTATTTTAAAATCATAATTACCCCCTTTTACAATTGTACCTAAGCCTGCAGGAGTTTTTAGATATTCTAAAGCTTCACAACCGTCAAACATATGTCCGGACTGTAAGGTGCCATTTGATCCGTCTTTATTCAGCTTCCATTTGCTGAGATCCGCTTTTTTAATTCCTGAACCGCTGAACATATCTTTCATATCAGTCACGTTTGATATATCCCAGTTCGATACGTCGGGATTTGCTTTTTCCGCACCTTTAAACATACCACTCATATCAGTCACGTTTGGAGTATTCCAGTTTTTTACATTAGGTGTTGCATTGCTTGCAAAATAAAACATGCGAGACATATTTTCCACCTTTGATGTATCCCAGTTTGATACTTCGGGATTTGCAGCTTTTGCTTCCTGAAACATTTCATACATATTAGTCACGTTTGAAATGTTCCACTTCGATACATCGGGGTTCGCTTTTTCCGTACGAAAGAACATGCTTTGCATATCGGTTACGCTTGAAGTATCCCAGTTTGAAACATCAGGGTTTCCGTTGACTACACCGGAAAACATATCTTCCATATCCGTAACCTTCGATGTATCCCAGTTTGAAACATCAGGATCTGCATTACCCGCTCTATCAAACATACCTTTCATGTTTGTCACATTGGATGTATTCCATTTCGATACATCGGGATTTGCACTTGCCAGTAAAAACATGCCTTCCATATCGGTAACCTTTGAAGTGTCCCAGTTAGATACATTAGGATCTGCTTTTGCCGTCCACCTAAACATAAACGACATGTTGATAACGTCGGATGTATTTAGCGATTCGCAACCATAAATTTCCCCTTTAAAGAATCTGAAAAAGGTGCTGCAGTCATCAGGCAGACTTATACCTGCTGTGTGAAATTTAAGCCTTCCTACATTCACCTTGCCCCAGTTTAATCCGTCTGCATTGTGAACTCCACCTAGAGCCACTACCATATCTATCCACTTTTGGCGATCAATCTTCATATCCCCCGAAGTATCTCTCGCTAACACATTGATGTTGTTTTCAAGATCTCTCGTTGCCTTTACATTCCCCGACTCATTCAGATTAAATAACAGATTGCGTTTATTCTTAACCTTATCTTCCTTTGCACCTTCCTTACCCTCTATCGTCTTAGGCTTGCTAACAGCTTTTTTCTTCTTGTCTTTTTTGTCTTTACTTGATACATCTCGTTTAGACTCATTAGAGTTTGGTTTTTCTTTGTTTTCAGTCGCCAAGGCAGGCATAATAACCGTTAATACAAGCATAATGCTGAGCATACATGCAAACAACTTAGAAGTAACATTTAAAACTCTTGAACGTTTCCATCTCTTCTTTGAATTCTTCATCGCTACCTCCCAAACAACTTTTTAAAGACATCACTACTTATGATTGTACTATTATGAAATGTATGTGAAATCATAATCGGCAAATTTTTTCATATAAACATAAAAAAAATCAAATAACTCTACCTTAGAAAAACTTTGTTAGTAAATTAAACCATCTCACCTCGACAAAATATGGCTTTATAAGTAGAATAAACAAAACTCCCTCTTTAAGATTTCTTTGCATAAAATTAAAATGATTTTCATAACAGAACTAGGAAATCCATTTTTAAAATAAAAGCATCAAAAAAAACTTCTTTACCGGATATTATCTATCCGATAAAGAAGGGCTTTTAAATTTTTATTTTACAGACTACCTAAATGGCTTATTGCAGAAGGTAACTAATACTATTTAACCGACTTTTTTCTCTTTGCTCTACGATGTGCAAATGAAAACAATAACCCACAAATTACAATAACCACTGAACTTTCAACCAACGATATTAAATACGCTTGCGCTGTAGTGTCACTAATCCCGAAAGCCAAAGTTGGGGGTTTTATCTTCAACATCGCCAATATCACCAATGTGATAACATTAGTAATAAATATAAACAATAGAAATTTGTAAAATCCTTCTTTGAAAATCTCTTTCCCATTTTTTTTACTTGACATTTTCAAGCTCCTGATCCCTCGTAATATAACCACTATTTTCCCCACCATTACGCCAATACTTTATATTATAGACTTCAATATGTTTCTTTTTCTTTTTTACCCTCTTTGGAATTTTCCTCTACTTTTGTCATAGTCATAAAACCGTTGCAAAATTTTGGAAAATCAATTTTAATATTTTCCTCTTCTCCAAAGCTAAATGCTGATTCAATACTACACCAAACAATCATTAGCTGGATATATCAGCAAGTCTATTCTACTATTTTTTTTACAAGAATCTCTATTTTTTAAATTTTTAAATTCAATTTTTAACTGTTTTAGTACCTGAAAATCAATATATGTCATAATCTATTAAAAAAGCTATCTTTTTTTGTGAACTCACAAAAATAAATCTATATCTCCATAAAACATGATCAAGCCTTAAAAATTATTATAAGGTTCATCGCCATCTCCCCCCGGGGGGGGGCTCTCACCACAGAATGACGACATGTCCGTCATTCTATAACAAAAGGGAGGCATTCGCCTCCCTTTTACTAAAGTTCTATAAAAGCTATTAACATCTGCAGATATTGTGTGATAAGCTTTTATGAATGTAAAGCACTATTCAACAATGTCTACTGTCACGGTAAAATCTTCCGCTACTCAATAATACTTGCTACTACTCCGGAACCTACCGTTCTTCCACCTTCTCTTATCGCAAATCTTAGTCCTTCTTCAATCGCTATCGGTGTGATCAGCTCTATTTCCATCTGTACGTTATCTCCCGGCATGCACATCTCCGTACCTTCAGGTAACTTTAGATCTCCTGTTACGTCTGTTGTTCTGAAGTAGAACTGCGGTCTGTATCCGTTAAAGAACGGCGTATGTCTTCCGCCTTCTTCCTTCTTTAGCACGTATACCTCCCCCTTAAACTTAGTGTGTGGGTTGATAGTACCTGTTGCTGCCAATACCTGACCTCTCTTGATCTCTTCTCTTTGCACACCTCTTAGTAGCGCTCCTATGTTGTCTCCTGTCTCCGCCTTGTCGAGTAGCTTCCTGAACATCTCTATTCCTGTTACCACTACCTTTCTTCTCTCTTCTGTAAGACCAATAAGCTCTACCTCTGCTCCTACTTCGAGTGTTCCTCTCTCTACTCTTCCCGTTGCTACTGTTCCTCTTCCTGTGATTGAGAAGATATCCTCTATAGGCATTATGAACGGCTTGTCGTTATCTCTTTCAGGCTCAGGAATGTATTCGTCTATCTTTTCAAACAGCTCTACTATCTTATCTCCCCATTTGCCGCTTGGATCTTCCAATGCGCCAAGCGCTGATCCTCTTATTATCGGGGTGTCATCTCCAGGAAAGTCGTACTGGTCGAGTAATTCTCTTACTTCCATCTCCACTAGATCGAGTAGCTCTTCATCGTCTACCATGTCGCACTTATTTAGGAACACTACGATGTACGGTACGCCTACCTGTCTTGAAAGCAGGATGTGCTCTCTTGTCTGTGGCATAGGTCCGTCTGTAGCTGCTACTACCAAGATGGCTCCGTCCATCTGCGCTGCTCCCGTGATCATGTTCTTTACATAGTCTGCGTGTCCCGGACAGTCTACGTGTGCATAGTGCCTGTTAGGTGTTTCGTATTCTACGTGTGAGGTCGCTATTGTGATTCCTCTTTCCTTCTCTTCAGGCGCCTTATCTATCTGATCAAATGCTACTGATGATCCCAGCTGATACCTCTCCTGCAACGTCTTTGTGATTGCCGCTGTCAGCGTTGTCTTTCCGTGGTCTACGTGACCTATCGTTCCTATGTTGATATGCGGTTTGGTTCTCTCAAATTTTTCCTTTGCCATCTCTTCTTTCCTCCTTATTTTTTGTTACTTACTACATTTTCTACCATACTGTCAGGCAGCTTTTCAAAATGATCAAACTGCATAACATAGATACCTCTACCCTGAGTTTTTGAACGAAGCGCCGTAGCGTATCCGAACATCTCAGCAAGCGGAACAAATCCCCTTATAGTGGACATTCCGTTCTTAAGCTCTGAACCTTCTATCCTTCCTCTTCTTGAGTTAAGATCTCCGATTACATCACCCATATATTCTTCCGGAACATTCACTTCTATCTTAAACGTAGGCTCGAGTAAAACCGGTTTTGCCTGCTTTACAGCCTCTCTAAACGCCATACTAGCAGCAGTCTTAAACGCCATCTCGGATGAATCCACTTCATGATACGAACCGTCGTAAAGCTCTACGCCGAAGTCCACTACAGGATATCCCGCAAGCGGCCCTACCTGCATAGCCTCCTTGATACCGTCTTCAACCTTAGGTATATATTCCTTAGGTATGGCACCACCGACGATGGTACTCTTAAATTCAAAGCCTTCTCCCGGTTCTCTAGGGTACATCTTGATCTTGACGTGACCATACTGACCTCTACCACCACTCTGCTTCGCATACTTGTGGTCTACATCAGAGCTTGCAGTAATGGTTTCCTTATATGAAACCTGCGGCTTACCGACATTCGCCTCAACGTTAAATTCTCTCATGAGCCTGTCTACGATAATCTCCAAATGAAGCTCGCCCATGCCGGCTATTATGGTCTGTCCCGTGTCGCTGTTTGTATAGGTTTTAAACGTAGGGTCTTCTTCCGCAAGCTTTGCAAGCGCAACACCCATCTTGTCCTGACCTGCCTTTGTCTTTGGCTCAATAGCTATCTCTATTACAGGATCCGGGAATTCCATGGATTCAAGGATTACCTCGTGCTTTTCATCGCAGAGCGTATCCCCCGTCGTAGTATCCTTAAGACCTACTGCAGCTGCAATATCACCGGAATAAACAGTGCTTATCTCTTCACGTTTGTCCGCATGCATCTGAAGTATACGTCCTATTCTCTCCTTCTTACCCTTGGTAGCATTGAGAGCGTAGGATCCTGAATCCAACTTTCCTGAATAAACCCTGAAGAATGCAAGCTTACCTACATAAGGGTCTGTAATTATCTTAAACGCAAGTGCTGAAAACGGTTCGTCATCGCTTGCAGGTTTTTCTATCTCTTCACCTGTAGCCGGATCAACACCCTTTATTGCAGGTACATCAAGCGGTGAAGGCATGTAATCAACCACTGCATCCAATAAAAGCTGAACACCCTTGTTCTTATATGCAGAACCGCACATAACAGGTATCATCTCATTTGCAATCGTGGCCTTTCTTATAGCCCCCTTCATCTCATCTAAAGTAAGCGGCTCGCCGTCTAAGAACTTGAGCATGAGCTCTTCATCAGTTTCTGCGATGGATTCGAGCATCTTTTCACGCCATTTTTCAGCTTCTTCTTTAAGCTCTTCAGGAATATCGGTAACATCAATTTGTTTTCCCTGATCATCCTTATATATATGAGCCTTCTGTGTAAGCAGGTCTATAACTCCTACGAAGTCCCCTTCCTTACCTATAGGAAGCTGGATTGGAACGGCATTTGCCTTGAGTCTTTCCTTTATCATAGATACTACATTGTAATAGTCCGCACCCGTGATATCCATCTTGTTTACGAATACCATTCTAGGTACGCCATATTTTTCCGCCTGTCTCCACACGGTCTCAGACTGTGGCTCTACACCGCCCTTAGCACATAACACCGTAACTGCGCCGTCAAGTACTCTAAGCGATCTTTCCACCTCTACGGTAAAGTCTACGTGACCCGGAGTATCTATTATGTTTATCCTGGTATCCTTCCAAAATGCAGTGGTAGCTGCAGAAGTGATCGTGATTCCTCTTTCCTGCTCCTGATCCATATAGTCCATGGTAGCAGCACCTTCATGAGTTTCACCCAGTTTGTGAGTCTTTCCGGTATAGAACAAAATACGCTCTGTAGTAGTAGTCTTACCTGCATCGATATGAGCCATTATTCCGATATTTCTTGTCTTTTGAAGTGAATAACCTCTTCCCACTATATCTTCCTCCTTTCCTATTTTCTAACTACCAACGGAAATGAGCGAACGCCTTGTTTGCTTCTGCCATCTTGTGAGTGTCATCCTTCTTCTTTACAGATGCTCCTGAATTATTTGCAGCATCCATAATCTCCTTAGCAAGCCTTTCAGACATTGTCTTCTCGCCCCTTAACCTTGTATATTTTACTAACCACCTTATTCCTAAGGTTTTCTTTCTTTCAGGTCTTACCTCTACAGGAACCTGATAATTTGCGCCACCTACACGCCTTGCCTTTACTTCGAGCTCGGGCATTATGTTCTTCATGGCGTCTTTAAACACGTCCAATGCATCCTTGCCTGTTTTATCCGCAACATAATCAAAAGCTGTATACACTATAGACTGTGCAACACCTTTTTTACCATCAAGCATTATTCCGTTGATAAGCTTTGCAACATCAACGCTTTGATACACCGGATCAGGTAATACTTCACGCTTCGGTACATTTCCTTTCCTTGGCACTTCTCTTCCCTCCTTTGCCATAAGGGCAACTGCCCCCAGCAATATAACTTCTTCACCCCTTAGGGATTACTTTTATGGAATATTCCATAAATTCGGTACTCTACATTTTCATGCAGTGGTGCTGATAATGTACCCTCATACATTCGGGTAACCAATATTATCGGCACGTAAAACTGGACCTATTTCTTCTTAGGTAACTTCGCACCATACTTCGAACGTCCTTGAGATCTGTCATCTACGCCCGCAGTATCAAGAGTTCCTCTTACGATGTGATATCTTACACCCGGCAGATCCTTTACCTTGCCGCCACGTATAAGTACTACACTGTGCTCTTGTAAGTTGTGTCCGATTCCCGGAATATAAGCAGTTACTTCAATTCCATTTGTAAGCTTTACCCTGGCTACCTTTCTAAGCGCTGAATTAGGCTTCTTAGGTGTTACGGTTTTGACAGCTGTACAAACACCGCGCTTTTGAGGTGATTTTACATCACTTGTAGTCCTGTTTATAGTGTTTAAACTCTTTAGCAGCGCCGGTGAATTCGATTTTGCTTTACTGCTCGTTCTTCCTTTTCTTACCAGCTGATTGATTGTAGGCATCTTCTTCTCCTTTCCGCCTCATATCAGTTACCCCAATGTACTGATTTTTCAAATAACTGTGCGCATTGGGCTTAGCGCACCGCTGTATATAATAACATCTGACATTTTTACTGTCAAACACTACTATCCTGTAATGAGATCTAATCTTCCACCACTATATTGTCTTCTTTTACGATCTCTATCTCCACATCCTCATCTACAACTTCCGTAACGATATTTTTTCTTTCCTCATCTTCCATTTTTATATTTGCATCGAAAGAATAGAGGCTTTCCTTTTCTTCATCGAGCTTTCTCTTATGCTCTTCATAGGCTTCCATGAATACTTCATTCACTCCATAATCAAGGCCGATGTTTTTGTATCTCTTCATGCCTGTGCCTGCAGGAACGAGCTTTCCAACGATAACGTTTTCCTTAAGGCCTTTAAGCCTATCCTTCTTGCCCTTGGTTGCGGCATCCGTAAGCATCCTTGTAGTTTCTTGGAAAGATGCCGCTGAAAGGAATGAATCCGTTTCAAGAGATGCCTTTGTAATTCCGAGAAGCACTCGCTTTGATGTGGCCGCTTTCTTTCCTTCTTCCTTCGCTTTTTTATTTGCGTTGTTTATTTCAGAAAGTGCATACAAGCCGCCCGGCATCAAATTCGTATCTCCTGCAGTAATTACCCTTGCCTTTGATAGCATCTTGCTTACGATCACTTCTATATGCTTGTCGTTTATGTCTACACCCTGCTGCTTGTAAACCTTTTGAACTTCCTTAACGAGATAATCATATACACCCGTTACGCCAACATGCTCTAGAATATCTTCAGGATAGAGCGGACCTTCCGTAATGTTTTGCCCGGCCTTTACTTCATCGTCTTTTTTTACGGATAGCCTTGCGCCATAAGGAATTTCATACCTCTGTTCTTCTTCACCGCTTACGATCACCTCAAACTTGCCGTCGCCCTGCCTTAATATGTCGGTAACCTTTCCATCCGCTCTGCAGATCTCTGCAAGTCCCTTAGGCTGTCTTGCTTCAAACAATTCCACTACCCTAGGAAGACCCTGAGTTATATCGCTACCCGCTACACCTCCTGTATGGAATGTTCTCATTGTAAGCTGCGTTCCGGGCTCTCCGATAGATTGGGCAGCCATTATTCCTACAGCTTCACCTCTGTTTACCTCTTCTCCCGTTGCAAGGTTTCGTCCATAGCATTTTGCACAAACGCCTGTCTTGCATTCACAGGTCATAACGGATCTTATTTTCACTCTTTCTATTCCTAGCTTTTCTATCCTTTTCGCATCGTCATCGCTTATTTCATCATTTTTAGAGGTAATGATATTGCCGTCGCTATCCAAAATATCTTCTGCGGCTGTTCTTCCTGTTATACGCTGAGCGAGCGGCTCTATCACCTGCTTGCCTTCTGTGAACGCTTCTACATATACGCCTTCATCCGTATTACAATCTTCCTCCGTAACGATTACGTTGTGGGAAACATCTACAAGCCTTCTTGTGAGGTATCCTGAGTCCGCCGTTCTAAGTGCCGTATCTGCAAGACCCTTCCTCGCTCCGTTTGTAGATATGAAGTACTCGAGTACTGAAAGCCCTTCTCTAAAGTTTGCCTTTATAGGAATCTCTATGGTTTTACCTGTAGCATTTGCCATCAAACCACGCATTCCACCGATCTGTCTTATCTGGTTCTTGCTTCCACGGGCTCCCGAGTGTGCCATTATGTATAGGTTGTTCAGCGTCCCGAGGGAATCCATAAGAGCATCTGCGACATCGTTGGTAGCCTTATCCCAGATGTTTATTACCTTGCCATATCTCTCTTCCTTTGAATATAGACCGTTTTCGAATGCTTCGTCACACTTGGCAACTTCATCTTCCGCCGCATCTATTATGGTCTTCTTAGCCTCAGGTATTTCCATATCGGATATACTTATTGTAATTGCCCCAAGGGTTGAATACCTAAAGCCCATTTCCTTGATATAGTCGAGCATTATAGCGGTCTTAGTATTTCCGTGCTTCTTGTAACACTTATCTATGATCTCCCTCAACTTATCCTTAGCGCACAGGAAGTCAACTTCAAGTGCATATGGATCTTCTTCGCGATTCACAAATCCGAGATCCTGAGGAATCTTTTCGTTTAAAATAAACCTTCCTACTGTAGATTCTACAAGCTTTCCGCTCTTATCATCCTTATTTAGATGACGTCTTACCTTTACCTTTGCATGTATGCCCACTATGCCCTCCATGTAAGCCATGAGCATCTCTTCGTGGTCTGAGAAACACTTGCCGTCACCCTTTTCCGCTTCAGTATCTCTTGATTCTATTCCGCCATGAGTAAGGAAGTAGCTTCCCAGAATCATATCCTGAGTCGGAACGGTAATAGGTGAGCCATCCTTCGGAGCGAGAATGTTATTTGTTGAAAGCATTAAAAATCTTGCTTCCGCCTGTGCTTCAAGCGATAACGGTAGATGCACAGCCATCTGATCTCCGTCAAAGTCTGCATTAAATGCGGTACATACCAGAGGATGAAGCTTTATAGCCTTACCTTCTACCAAAACCGGTTCAAATGCCTGTATACCCAATCTGTGAAGGGTCGGTGCTCTATTCAGCATAACAGGATGTTCTTTGATTACATCTTCCAATACATCCCACACCGCATCATCATATTCTTCCACCATCTTCTTGGCAGATTTGATATTTATAGCAAGTCCCTCCTCTGTGAGCTTCTTCATTATGAATGTTTTGAATAGCTCCAACGCCATCATCTTAGGTAGTCCGCATTGGTAAAACTTAAGCTCTGGGCCTACCACGATTACCGATCTTCCTGAATAGTCCACACGCTTTCCAAGCAGGTTCTGTCTGAACCTTCCCTGTTTACCTTTAAGCATGTCTGAAAGCGATTTTAAAGGTCTTCCGCCTGATCCTGATACCGCTTTGCCTCTCCTGCCGTTGTCTATCAGTGAATCCACAGCCTCCTGGAGCATCCTACGCTCATTCCTTTGAATAATGGCCGGCGCTCCCATATCTATGAACTTTGACAGTCTGTTATTTCTGTTTATCACTCTTCTGTAAAGATCGTTTAAATCCGAGGTGGCAAACCTGCCGCCGTCGAGCTGTACCATCGGTCTCAGATCCGGTGGGATTACAGGTATAACATCGAGTATCATCCATTCAGGTTTGTTCCCTGAAGATCTGAAAGCTTCCGCAACCTCAAGCCTTCTTGCAAGCTTCGTATGCTTTTGACCGCTGGTGCCTTCTATCTCGCCCTTTATTTCCTTGACTATTTTTTCAGGATCTACATCCCTTAGCAATTCCTGAATCGCGGCTGCACCCATCTCCGCTCTAAATTTTTTCTTAGACTTTGAACCTGTAGCAGTTTCGCTGGCCGCTCTGAATTCTTCCTCGCCTATAACGTCCTTATAGTTGAGCCCTGAATCGCCGGGCTCAAGTACAACATAGCTTGCAAAATACAATACCTTCTCAAGGTTCTTAGGCGGTATATCGAGCAACAAACTCATTCTGGACGGAACACCTTTGAAATACCAAATATGTGAAACCGGCCCCGCCAGCTTGATGTGACCCATTCTTTCACGCCTTACATCTTTTTTTGTAACTTCTACACCGCACTTATCGCAGACTATGCCTCTGTGCTCTCTCTTTTTAAACTTTCCGCAACTACATTCGAAGTCCTTTGCAGGTCCGAATATCTTTTCACAAAAGAGTCCGTCTTTTTCCGGTTTCAGCGTTCTATAATTTATAGTCTCGGGCTTTGTAACTTCACCCCTTGACCATTCCAATATTTTTTCCTTTGATGCAAGTCCTACTCGCAGGGACTCGAATTCTTTTACCGTTTCTTTTTCCTTTTCAAATCTTGGCATACTGAAATCTCCTCCCTACTATTCGATAATATCTTCATCTTCTTGTAATTCTTTTATTTCCAGGCCTTCCTCCGTAGCTTCCGCTTCGTCTACATCCTCTTCTTCATTTTCATATAGCTCTTCCGCTTCTTTTTCAGCCTTTTTTCTTGCTTCGTTATCCACCTTGTTTTCTATGGAGGTAAACGAGCTCCTGCTTCCGGCATCCCTAATGGACACTTCATTATCCATTTCGTCATACGCCTTTACGTCTATACCGAGACTCTGAAGTTCTTTTACAAGCACTCTGAATGACTCAGGTAATCCCGGTTTTGGAATGTTGGTTCCCTTAACGATGGCCTCGTGAGTACGCACCCTTCCTTCCATATCGTCACTCTTAATGGTAAGTATCTCTTGCAATGAATGCGCCGCACCGTAGGCCTCAAGAGCCCACACTTCCATCTCTCCAAATCTTTGCCCGCCGAACTGCGCCTTACCGCCTAATGGTTGCTGCGTTACAAGTGAATAAGGCCCCATACTTCTTGCATGAATCTTATCATCTACGAGATGGTGAAGCTTCAGCATATACATATATCCTATTGTTACAGGGCTGTGGAATCTTTCTCCGGTTCTACCGTCTCTAAGCCATACCTTGCCGCTTTCATCATAACCGTTGCTTCCTAGAAGTTCGATGATGTCGTTTTCTGTAGCTCCATCAAATACCGGCGTGGCTATATGCCAGCCTTTTTTCTTTGCAGCAAGCCCGAGATGCACTTCAAGCACCTGTCCGACGTTCATACGGGAAGGTACGCCGAGCGGATTGAGCATCACCTGAAGCGGAGTGCCGTCCTCAAGGAAAGGCATATCTTCTTCCGGTAATATCTTGGAGATTACACCCTTGTTACCGTGCCTGCCTGCCATTTTATCGCCAACGCTTATCTTTCTCTTGGTAGCCACATAACAGCGAACCATCTTGTTTATTCCGGGTGCCAATTCATCCCTATCTCGCTCAAATGTTCTTACATCTACAACTATTCCGTTTTCTCCGTGAGGTACCTTCTTAGATTCGTCACGAATATCTCTGGCTTTTTCACTGAATACGTGCCTCATGAGATTCTCTATAGGCGTAGGCTCGGTTTCACCCTTTGGCGTTACCCTACCTACCAGGATGTCTGAAGAGGAAACCTCTGCACCTACGTGTATAATTCCGTTTTCATCCAGCCTCTTTAATTTTTCTTCCGAACAATTCGGTATATCTCTTGTAATTTCCTGAGGTCCGAGCTTGGTATCCCGTGCCTCAACCTCATACTTTTCTATATGTACGGATGTAAGCACATCATTCATTATCAACTTTTCATTTAAAATGATAGCATCCTCGTAATTATAGCCTTCCCAAGTCATAAATCCTATAAGGAGGTTCTTTCCTAAAGAAATCTCTCCGTTGCTCGTAGACGGTCCGTCGGCTATTACTTCGCCCGCTTCTACCTCTTCTCCAACCTTTACTATAGGTTTTTGATTTATACTTGTTCCTTGGTTTGACCTTTTAAACTTAAGTAACTTGTATTCGTCCTTCTCATTGCCTTTATTACGTTTTATGATTATTCTATCCGCATCCACATATTCAACCACGCCGGGCTCTTTTGCGATTACCACAACACCTGAATCTTTAGCGGCCTTGTGTTCCATTCCCGTTCCGATTATAGGAGCTTCCGTAATCAAAAGCGGCACAGCCTGCCTCTGCATGTTTGCTCCCATAAGTGCTCTGTTTGCATCGTCGTTTTCAAGGAAGGGTATCATAGCGGTAGCCACGGACACTACCTGCTTTGGAGATACGTCCATGTAATCTACATTGTCTCTATCCTCAAGGTCTATTTCGCCGTTTGCGCTCCTCGCCGCAACCTTTTTATTTACAAATTTACCCTTGCTGTCAAGCGGTTCATTTGCCTGAGCTATGATTACTTCTTCTTCCTGGTCTGCCGATATATACTCTATCTTGTCCGTTACTTCGCCCTTGCCTTTTTTTACAACCCTATATGGAGTTTCGATAAATCCGTATTTATTGATTATCGCATAGGTGGTGAGCGAACCTATAAGACCGATGTTTGGCCCTTCAGGCGTTTCTATCGGACACATTCTCCCGTAATGAGAATAGTGAACGTCCCTCACCTCAAATCCGGCTCTGTCCCTCGACAATCCTCCGGGCCCCAATGCTGAAAGCCTTCGCTTGTGGGTAATCTCGGCAAGCGGGTTGTTTTGATCCATAAACTGCGAAAGCTGCGAGCTTCCGAAAAACTCTCTTATTACAGCCGTTACAGGTTTAATATTTATGAGCTTATTCGGCTTTATCTTATCTTCATCGCTCGTGGTCATACGCTCTCTTACAGTTCTTTCCATTCTTGCAATTCCCACTCTGAACTGATTCTGTAAAAGCTCGCCTACCGTCCTTAGCCTTCTGTTTCCGAGATGGTCTATGTCGTCGAGCTTTCCTATGCCGTGATCAAGCCCTAGTATATAGCTAACGGATGCGAGGATATCACCAGACATAAGCTGCCTTGGTGCGAGCACCCTCTTGTAGTCTTTAAATATCTCAAACACCTTTTCTTTATTCTTCTTGGTGAGGTTATCTAATTTTATTCCCTTAAGCTCATCTTCTACCAGCTCCTGAAACGCAGGATAGTAAACACCTTCTCCGAGTCCGAGTTCATCCGCCTCTTCTTCTGTCATATCAACATGAGTCGTAATATTTACGAATTGATTTCCCACAACGGCTACAACATCTTCGCTGTCAGGAAGGCTCACCTTTACGGAAAACACACCTGCATTTTGAATCTCCAATGCCTTTTCCTTGCTTATCTCCTGACCGCTTTCAAGCAAGATTTCTCCGGTATCAGGCGCTATGACATCCTCATGTGCAATAGTGCCTACAACTCTATCTGCAATGCCGAGCTTTTTGTTTATCTTATACCTTCCTACCTTCGCAAGATCATACCTGCTCGGGTCAAAATACGTGCTCTCGAATAAACTCGTAGCACTCTCTTCCGTTGCAGCTTCTCCCGGCCTCATCTTTCTGTATATAGCCTTGATTGCCTCGTTCTTGTTTCTTGTTTCATCCTTTTCCAGCGTGTTTAAAAGCCTTTGATCCTCTCCAAACATGCCGAGAATTTCCTTATCGGATTCATAACCTATGGCCCTTAAAAGAGCAGTCATAGGAAGTTTCCTGTTTCTGTCTATCTTTACGTACAATATCTTGGAAGAATCCGTTACATATTCAAGCCAAGCTCCTCTATTAGGTATCACCGTCAAGTTATAAAGCGTGGTATTTGACTTATCGAGCTCCGATGCAAAATACGCTCCGGGGCTTCTAACAAGCTGTGTTACAACTACTCTTTCCGCTCCATTGTATATGAATGTACCTTTATCCGTCATCAAAGGGAAGTTGCCTAAGAAGACTTCCTCGCCCTTCTCCATTATTTCATTTGTCTTTTTATCTACAAGCCTTACCTTTACATATATAGCGGCTTCATAAGTTTTGTCTCTTTCCTTGCATTCCTGCTCGTCGTATTTTGAATTTTTATCTATCCTGTATGAATCAAAATATAATTCCAGATTGCCGGGATGATCTACGATTGGAGAAAAGTCCTCAAATATCTCTTGTAAGCCCTTCTCCAAAAACCACTTGTACGAATCTGTTTGGATTTGTATCAAATTCGGCATTTCAGACTTTTCGTTAATCTTTGAAAAGGTCTGTCTTTCGCGTCTTCCCAGAGTTATTGGCTTTGGCATATTTATACTCCCTCTTCTTTAAAATAATCTTTCCGCAGACGATTATTATATCATAAATCAGGCGTCTTTTGTTTAAAATGAGGGCGTTTTTTTGTTATGCTTCGCTTTTTATTCTTTGACCTTTACTTCTTTATATGTTTGCGGGCTGTAAACGGAATATTCATTATCGCTCAAGATTATGGTTCCCTCCATTTTTTTCTTTTTGTATAGATCAAACAATATTTTAGAAAGTTTTTTGCTTTTTGCCGCCTTGACTACAGCTTTGATTTCCCCTTTTATAACGAGTTTATCGTTGACGTAGGCTATAAGGTTTCCCTTATCCAAGTCAATTTTCTTATAAAAGACATTTCCGTTTTTCATGCTCGATAGGATATCCAAAAGCTCCTTTCTTTCTATCTTATCTTTAAGACCTATATATCTTCCTATTTTCTGATCGTCATTTATAAGACTCTTTGAAATCTCCGTGAAATTCTTTCTGGGAGAGCTTTTCTCAAGTATCACCCCATCTTCCGCCATGAGGTAGTACTTCTTCTTCCTTCGAAGAGAATTGCTGTTTGTTTTCTCAGGTAACGCCAATATCGGCTCCCTCTCCTTTATTTTGATGGTGAGCTCATCCGGATATTTTTTTATTATCTCTATGCTTTTTAAATACACATCATTTTTAAATCCGGATAAAAAATCTTCCTTTTTTAGAAAGACCAAGCTTGTGCCCTCGGTAATCCCTGCCGCTCTGCAGATATCAGCCTTCTTTATGACAGAACCGCCCTTGAAATTAACGGTTTTTACGTAGAATTTTGAAGAGCGCAAAAAGAAAAAAACACCTACGGCAAGCACAAACGTAAGAAGTACGGCAAGGGAAATCTTTCTTCGCCTCTTGGCTCTTGCCTTTCTAAGCCTTATTTTCTTTTGTATTTCCAGTATTTTTTCGTAGGCCTCAGCCTCGTTATCGTTATATTCCTCTCTGGTGTAATCGTCAAGCAAATTATATCTCCTAATTTATAGTTCTTTTATATACGGAAGATTGCGATATTTTTGAGCATAATCAAGACCGTAACCCACTATGAATACATCATCCACTTCAAAGCCCTTATAATCAATATCCACAGGAGTTTTCCTGCCTTCCGGCTTATCAAGCAACGTGCAAATGCTGATGGATTTCGGATTCATGTTTTTAAGATAGCTTTTAAGATAAGCGAGCGTTGTTCCTGAGTCAACTATATCTTCGACTATTATGACATCTTTGTCCTCTACCGCTATATCGATGTCTTTAATTATCTTAACCACGCCGGACGATTGTTTTTCATCGCCGTAACTGCTTATCGCCATAAAATCTATGGCAAGATCCAAGTCTATCCTCTTCATGAGGTCTGCCATCCACATCACGGATCCCTTGAGTATTCCTACAAGTATTATGTCTTTTCCTTGAAAGTCCTCAGTAATCTCCGCTCCTATTTCCTTTGCCTTTTTAAAAATTTGTTCTTCAGTAATGAGTACCTTCTCATCGCTCATCACTCACCTCCATTTTATATCTTCAAAAGAAATTTAAATCGTTCTCCTCATATCATTTCTTTATTAAATTTCATGTTTCAATTCATGCGCATCAGTTATTCTTATAAGTTCATTCATGAGTTCTTCCTTGCCTTGCCTCTTAAGCGCCGATACCGGTATGAACCTTACTCCATTTATATCATATTCATTTGACAGTATTTTTTTTACTATGCCGAGCTTTTTATTCACCTGCGATTTAGGTATTTTATCCGCCTTGGTGAGCACCACCGTTTTAAGCAAATTCATCTCTTTAAGATAGAGGCAAAGTTGCCTGTCTAAATCGGTAGGATCATGCCTGATATCTATGAGCGATGTTACGGCTATGAGGTTCCCTCGCTTCTCTATGTATGTCTCTATCAGTTTTGCCCATTTTTCCATCTCACTTCGAGGTGCCCTTGCAAATCCATATCCCGGTAAATCTACAATTCTGAAAGCATCATCCACATTATAAAAATTTATGGTGCGAGTTTTACCCGGTTTGCTGCTTATCTTTGCAAGACTCTTCCTGCCCGTAAGCATGTTTAACAGCGATGACTTACCTACGTTTGAACGTCCTGCAAAAGCAATTTCGGGAAGGGTTTCATCCGGGAACTGATCTACCCTGCCACACACAGCCTCAAGCGAAACATTATTTATATTCATAAATTCTCACCAACTACGCACAAGCTAGATGTTTGCATGGGCTTAAGCGCTCGCTGTCTTCTTCTTTCTCGTACGCTTCTTTTCCTCGATGTTTACGCTGATACCCTTGCCCTCTATGATATTTCTGCTGACCGTGCATTTTTCAATATTTTTCGCACTCGGAATTTCAAACATAGCATCGCTTAAAGCCTCTTCCATTATGCTCCTGAGCCCTCTTGCACCTGTATTTCGTGAAATCGCTTCTCTTGCTATTTCTATTAAGGCGGAATTTTCAAACACTAGCTTTACACCATCCATCTTAAACAGCTTTTCATATTGTTTTACCAATGCATTTTTAGGCTCTGTCAATATCTTCACAAGATCGGTTTCGGATAACTTGTCGAGCGATACCTTCACCGGCACCCTGCCTATAAACTCGGGGATCAGCCCGTAGTGAAGCAGGTCTTCATGTCTTAAATCCGCATAGAGATTTTCAAGGTAGGCGTTCTCCTCCTTTGTATCGGATGCATTAAATCCGATGGCGCTGCCTCCCTGTCTTCTTTTTATAATTTTATCTAGACCGTCAAATGCTCCTCCGCATATGAACAGTACGTCGGACGTATTGAAAGGTATCATCTCCTGCCCGGGATGCTTTCTTCCTCCTGTTTGGGGAACATTTGCCACAGTACCTTCTATGATTTTGAGCAATGCCTGTTGTACGCCTTCACCGCTTACGTCTCTTGTGATTGATCTGTTTTCAGACATTCTGGCTATCTTATCTATTTCATCTATATATATAATGCCTTTTTCAGCCTTAGGGATGTTGTAGTCCGCCGCCTGAATCAAACGAAGCAGTATATTTTCAACATCATCTCCTACGTAACCTGCTTCCGTAAGCGTGGTAGCATCCGCTATTGCAAACGGCACCTTGAGTATCTTAGCAAGCGTCTCTGCAAGCAACGTTTTACCGGAACCTGTAGGACCTATCATTATCACATTGCTCTTTTGTACTTCTACAGTCTTGTCTTCCGCCTTCTTATCCTTTTGTATTCGCTTGTAATGATTGTATACGGCGACCGCAAGCACCTTCCTTGCACGTTCCTGCCCCACTACATAGTCTCCTAAAATCGCATCGATTTCTCTTGGAGTCGGCAGTTTTTCATTTTTTTCTTCGCTTACCTTTTCCTTATTCTTAGCATCGTTTTCATTCTCTATTATCTGAAAGCAGGCAGCTATGCATTCATCGCAAATACATACGCCGTCCCCGCTTATGAGCCTGCTCACCTTGTCTTGGGGTTTGCCGCAGAATGAGCATACTAAATTGTTGTTTTCATCGTATTTATCCATCTTCACTCCTCGTCTCGGCTCTTGAGTACGCTGTCAATTATACCATAATCAAGCGCCTCATTCGCTGTCATATATTTGTCTCTGTCGGTATCTTCTTCTATTGTAGAGAGGTTTTTGGTGGTATGTTTTGATATGAGCCTGTTCAATTTGTCTCTGGTCTTTATTATGTGTTCCGCCGCAATTTTTATCTCGCTCGCCTGTCCTGAAGCTCCTCCCATCGGCTGATGGATCATTATTTCAGAATTCGGCAAAGCAAAGCGCTTTCCTTTTTCACCGGCAAGGAGAAGTACCGCCGCCATGCTGGCTGCCATGCCCACGCATACTGTCTGTACCTGCGGTTTTATAAACTGCATTGTATCGTAGATAGCAAGCCCTGATGTAACATCTCCTCCGGGGCTGTTTATATATATGCAAATATCCTTTGAACTATCTTCCGCCTCAAGGAACAGGAGCTGCGCTATTATGGAACTTGCCATATTGCTCTCTATCGGCTCTCCTATGAATATTATTCTGTCTCTAAGTAATCTTGAATAAATGTCAAACGACCTCTCGCCGCTTCCATCCTTTTCTATTACTATGGGTGTTAATGCCACTTTCGTCTCCTTTCACTACTTCCTCATGTTTGCTGCATCTTCACATGTATCTATATGTGTAAATGCCGCCTCAACCTTTTTCGTTAACTCTAGTGACTGTGATCATGGTCATGGTCGTGCTCGCAGCCACATGAGCAAGTGTTATTCTCTTCCTTTTCTTCCTTCTTTACCGCATCTATGAATTTTGCATTTTCATATAGGAAATCGAGCGCCTTTTGCATCGCTATATCCTTCTTTATATATTCTATTCCCTGAACCTTTATGATGTCTTCTATCTTATCTTCTTCCACCCCATATTGAGTAGCGAGAAGCTTGTATTTTTCTTTTACTTCATCTTCTTCAGCTTCAATATTTTCAGCCTTTACAACAGCCTCTACGAGCATGCGTGTCTTCACCCTGGATTCAGCATCGGGCTTCATACTGAGCTTGAGATCTTCCTTGCTGCTACCCATCATCTTTACGTAATCATCCAGCGACACACCCTGCATTTGAAGATTCTGCGCCATTTCAGAGATCATGGAATCGACTTCCATCTTTATCAATCCGTCAGGTACATCCAAAGGGTTTTCCTTTATCAGCATCTCTATCGCCTTAGTTTTCATTTTGTTTTCGTCAGAAGCTTTAGCGCTTTTTTTCAATTCTTCCTTCTTTGCGTCGCGATATTCTTTAACCGTATCGTATTCGCTGATCTCTTTTACAAAATCATCGTCGAGCTTCGGTATTTCTTCTTCCTTTATTTCATTCACCTTAACCTTAAATACCACATCGGCACCTGCAAGATCCTCTGCATGATATTCCTTAGGGAAGGTGAGGTTTAAATCCTTTTCATCTCCCGCCTTGGTGCCGACAAGCCCTTCTTCAAAGCCGTCTATGAACGATTTGGAACCGAGTTTTAAAGAAAATCCTTTAGCGGTTCCTCCTTCAAATGCCACTCCGTCTTTAAATCCTTCGTAATCTATTACGGCGATATCACCGTTTTTGGCTTTTCTGTCTACCGGTTGAATTCTTGCGTTTTTCTTTCTTTCAAGCTCTATTGCTTCGTCCACGTTTTTCTTAAGTATCTTTGTGTTTACCTTTTCCACTTCAAGGTCCTTGTATTTTTTCAAAGTCACTTCAGGCATGATTTCAACTGTAATATCCGCCTTAAATCCCTTGTCCGCATCTATGTATTCAAAGTCAACCTTCGGCATATCAACGGGATCCAGCTCAAATTCATCAAGCGCCTTTGGATATTCATCCTTTATTAACAGATTTACGGCTTCATCGAAAAAAACATCCTTCCCGAACTTAGCTTCTATTATTTTCTTAGGTGCCTTGCCTTTTCTAAATCCGTCAACGCTATACCTGCTTTTATTCTTTTCATAAGCTTCCATGCATGCCTTTGCAAACTCATCCTTCGTGCATTCAAACGTTAGGTTTGCACTTTTTCCTTCTTTTGAAACCAATGTCTTTTTCATGAAATTTCCTTCCTCTTTACTTATCCGACTTTCTTTTTCAACCTATTTAATATACCATAATTTTTTGAATTTCCTCTATTACCGATGTATTTTCGCATTCCTTCTATAGCTAATCTTTCGGGTTCGGTCGTACCCAGCACTTTAACCTCAAGCGTCTTTTCGATAAATTCACTAAGCCCCTTAAGCATGGCGGTGCCACCAGCTAGTATTATACCATTTTTATATATATCTGCCACTACATCGGGAGGCGAATCGCATAGATGTTTTTTTATCATTTCTACGAACCCGTTCACCACCGGGCTTACAGCTTCAGCTACGTCCCTTGATGTTACATTCATCCTGCTCGTAGTATCCGTCTTTTGATCCAAGCCAACCACCTGAATCTGCTCATTACCTGACGGATATAGGCTTCCTATATCCTTTTTTATAACTTCCGCCGTTTCATTATCCACAAGAAACCCGTATTTTGCATGTAAATTTCTTATGATGGCATTGTCTATGTCCGTTCCTGCAAAGTCAATCGCCTTCGCCGTTATAGTTCGCATTCCCATTACCGTCGATACATCACTTATCCCGGCTCCCATACATACCGTCATAACGGCGCCATATGAAGGATCCTCAAAACCCATCGCAAGCGCCACCGCAACGCTTTGCGGAATAAAGTACACCTTCCGTGCTCCTGCTTGCTTCGCCGCTTCAAACAAGGCCTTTTCCTCTACATCGCTCAAAATCCCGGGCACACACAAAAACAGGTCAGGCCTTATGAATTTACTTCTTTCACTTGAATTCTTTATTAAGGTATTCAGCAACTTTTCAGTGGCATCGTAATCAGATATGGAACCGTTTTTGAAGGGTTCTATTTGTATATACTCTTTAGATAACTTGTCATAGCTCTTTTTCGCTTTATTTCCGGCTGCCGCTATATATCCTGTGGACTTGCTCACCACTACAATGCTCGGTTCTTTTACGAACTTATCTTGGCTGTTTACATAGCAAAACGATGAACGTGTGCCAAGATCGATCGCTATTTTTTCAATGACACTCACGAGGCCTACCTGCCCTTTCTCAAACCTTAATGAGTGTACATTCTATCAAAATTAACACTCCCCGTCAAGCATTCCAAAATCACGGTTTTGCGCGAAAACAAGAAAGCTCCCGTGAGGGAGCTTTCTTTAGGTTTAGGATTGAATCGGTCAAATATGCTTGCCTAATCTATTTTGCCAAATGTACTTGACTAAATGCAATTTTCGATATTAAGAGGCTACGCTTGCCGGTGCAAGCAACACGCCTCTACTATTTAACCACCTTGGTTATCGTTTGTCCATAGTATTTAAGCTTACCTATCTTCTTAAACGCCCTTATCGTAAACGTGTAATTACCTTTCTTCTTAGGTAATTTGATGCTTCCAACTATAAAGCCCTTGAGCTTCTTACTCTTCTTAAGCTTTATAGTTTTAACCTTGCCGCCTATAACTATCTTAGCCTCGTAACCGTTTACGCCCTTCATCGCCTTGAACTTAATGTTAAGTACTCGGCTCTTCTTATTCACCTTTGCGCTAAACTTCTCAACCGCTCCAAGCATGAATGCGAAGCTGTTACCGTATTCAACCAGCTTGTTGTTATCAG
>ERZ773042.122-NODE-122-length-59607-cov-5.707264_pt1 | contig 59607 bp, 51 predicted proteins | sample MGYA00511664_ERZ773042 | MGnify/ENA primary metagenome ERZ773042 (study PRJEB29015, sample SAMEA2737984) | human oral metagenome | biome: human oral; feature: human-associated habitat; material: dental | place: China | collected 2036 ... | reverse complement strand
GGTGGGGGTGTTTGTGTGTGTGGTTGTGGTGGGGTGGGTGGCGATGTGGAGGTCGTGGGGCAGTTGTGTGGTGTTGTCGGGTTGTGGGTGTCGGGCTTTGCGGCGTTTTGCGTGGTATTCGGGGTAAGCCCACTTAGGTAAAGGGATATCGAAGAAAAATATCGCCAGTCCGACACTACATGAGACTAGAAAGAGAAGGGCAAAAATGGCGACCAGCATTGTGCCTGGAGTTGTTTCATAAAACCCTGTCGGTTCGATCAAGATCATGAGCGCGCCCACGGTGAATCCAAGGCTCCCGAGGGGGAAGACTGCGGCGATCACCTCGCGGCCGAAAAGATTTCCGAACATGAGCACTGTGCGGCCGAGGGTGGTGTCGGTGAACATCGCCAAGGCCCACATGAGCCATATTGCTGCTGTGAAGATCGCTCCTTCGAGCAGTTCTGATCCGGTCATGAGTCCCCCCTTCTTTGGCCGAAGAGAAAAGGAGTAATGGATTGGTCAACTTCATTGGCGAGCGTTTTCCCGAAGGCCTTTCCCTCCTCTCCGACCTTCTCAGCCCCATGAACGAAGCCTGCACCAACCCCAATGGGACCGCAAGAGAACCCCGCAATGGCACCTCCGGCTCCTCCGAGAGATTCGCCGATGAATTCAAAGACACTCTCAACGGCTCCATGAGTGGCGGCGCGTGCGAACTTCTCCTCACGGGTCAGATCAGGATCGATCGAATCCTCACGGGCTTGCTCATAAGTGTTGTCGACAACGGAGGCGGCAGTAAGGATCCCCCCAATGATGCTGGCATCCCTGAGGACGGTCCGCCCCGCCCGAAGGGCTCGTCCAGTAGCAGAAGCCTCCCCAGCAACCGCGACTCTGTTCGCGAAATCGATCCTTTGGCCCAATTCCCGCACACGTGATGACCAGCGTCCCACAGCCGTTGAATTATTCGCGGCGCGCGCCGCCTTGAACTCATCAATGAGACGGGACAGGTCCTCCGGTGGCTCTGAACGATTGATGATCTCGCGCATACGGGCCCGTCGGGCGACAGTATCAGGCGACAGGAACGTCACCCCAGGAAGAGCAGCCGTCGCCCACGCAGCCTCAATCCCTATGCTACGTGCCGCGATGAGGGTGCGCTGCACCTCATCGGCGGCTTCCCCAGCCTCAGTGGGGAGCATCTGCGCGTCCTTACAGGCCTCGGCGAACTCGGCATGTGCTGTTTGCTCTGCACGGCGCAGTTCCGCAACCAGCGCAGACAAATCATCGAACTTGCGACGCTTCACATCATGATCAAGGTCGGAGGAAGAAGGAGACTGGACAATCCCATTGATTACGCGTAGTTCCCATGCTTCTGCCTCCTCAAGAACGTCATACAAGCCCAACTCGACGAACGCCAAATCCTCAGCCAAAATCTCAAGTCCAATGATGAACAACGTCATCCGTTGAGAAAGCGATTCAACAACTTGCGTTTGGGCTTGCACAGAATAGCGAATCGCAGCAACAGTAGCCCCGCTCAAGGTCTCAACAAGTGAGGAAAGGACCGCATTCAGGCACTCCTGAGCATCAAGAAGCTTCACCAGTTCGGATTTCAGTGAAGCCGCACAAGCGGTAGGCGAGTTCGGCGCTACCCTCACACGACAATCCACGATTCCACTCATCGCACACCCTCACGCATCGAAGGCCGTCAACTCGGACACCATTCCCGACCGGATCTGCTCCTCAAGATCCTCGAAGGAATTCGCTGCCGCGATCATCGAACTCGCAATCGTGTCAACGACGAGCGCGCAGTCAGGAATATCGCTTTCAAGACCCTGAAGAACGGCACGAGCCGGAGAGGAAGAAGGACCTAAGTCTGGGACGGTCTCGAGTCGCACACTCTTGAGGGAGGAATACGCGTCATCCACCAGTCGAGTGCGCTCCCGAAGAAGATCGGTCCACATACTGAGCAACTCTGCGCTCATTTCAGCCCCTAACTCATCGAAGATCGCCTCGATGCTACCTCAGGGAATCACAAGGGTTCTCTTGCGATCCGCGAGGTGTGGATGGATGCCTCAGGCTGTCCTCTTTCACGCGATCCCGGGTTGTTCAGACACCCCGGTGATGGGTGTCAATGCAACTGTTCACAAGGGGAACCCCGTCCTCGTCCTCGTGGAGATCTTGATCCCCCAAGATGAAAGATAGGACGTAATGCCTAGATGCTTGTAGGCTGAACCTGGATTTTTCGACGTCGAGAAATCCCAATCGGCCTTCGCGCGCCGACCATCAGGAAGGAAACTCGAGGTGGATCTGTACGAATACCAAGCCCGAGACTTGTTCCGTCGACACGGGGTACCCGTCTTACCCGACCGCGTCGCCACCAGCCCCGAAGAAGCCCGCGACGCTGCACAGGCACTCCTCGCCGAAGGAGCTGAACTCCTCGTCGTCAAAGCCCAAGTCAAAACCGGCGGACGAGGCAAAGCCGGCGGCGTCAAGCTCGCCCGAACCCCCGAAGAAGCAGCAGAAAAGGCGCAGGCCATCCTCGGCTTAGACATCAAGGGCCACATCGTCGAAACTCTCCTCATCGCCTCCGGCGCCGACATCGCAGAGGAATACTACTTCTCAATCCTCCTCGACCGTTCGAAGCGCCGCCATCTCGCGCTGTGCTCCAAAGAAGGAGGGATGGACATTGAAACCCTCGCGAAGGAACGCCCCGAAGCGCTCGCGAAAGTCTCCCTCGACCCTCTCAAGGGCATTGACGACACGATCGCCCTCGAAATCCTCCACGAGGCCGGTTTCGCCCCCGAACGTGCAGACAGGATCGCCCCCGTCCTCGTGAAACTCTGGGAGGTCTTCACACAAGAGGACGCGACCCTCGTCGAAGTAAACCCCCTCGTCCTGGCGACTGACGGGCGCATCTGGGCCGTCGACGGGAAAGTCACTCTCGACGACAACGCGCGATTCCGCCACCCCGAGCACGAGGCCCTCGTCGACGTGAAAACCCAGGACCCGCGCGAAGCGGCGGCGAAGGCCGCTGGCCTGAATTACGTTCGCCTCGAAGGAGAAGTCGGCATCATCGGCAACGGGGCGGGCCTCGTCATGTCAACCCTCGACGTCGTCGCGATAGCCGGTGAAGACCTAGGCGTCAGACCCGCGAACTTCCTCGACATCGGCGGCGGAGCATCAGCGCAAGTCATGGCGAAAGGACTCGAAGTGATCCTCGGAGACGAGCAGGTCCGCTCCGTCTTCGTCAACGTCTTCGGAGGAATCACCGCCTGCGACGCCGTCGCGAACGGGATCCTCGAAGCAGTCGAAGTCCTCGGAGATCAGGCCGCCAAGCCGATCGTCGTCAGACTCGACGGCAACAAGGTCGAAGAGGGACGAGCGATCATCTCTGCGGCGAATCACCCGCTCATCCACATGGTCGAGACGATGGACGAGGCGGCCCGCACCGCCGCCGAACTCGCAGCAGCGAAGTGACTGGGAAGGACTGAAGAACAATGACGATCTTCCTCGACTCGGACTCCCTGGTCCTCGTACAGGGAATGACCGGTGCTGAAGGACGCAAACACACCCGCCGCATGCTCAGCGCGGGAACACGAATCGTCGGCGGAGTCAACCCCCGCAAGGCAGGCACCACCCTCACCTTCGAGGTCGAAGGCTACGGGCCCGCCGCCGAACGCGTGAGAAACGGGGACGTGGAGGTCCCCGTATTCGGCACCGTCGCCGAAGGCATGGCCGCAACCGGCGCGAACACCACCGTGATCTTCGTGCCACCGGCTTTCGCGAAGGATGCCGCCCTCGAAGCGATCGACGCGGGCATCCAGACGATCGTGGTCATCACCGAGGGAATCCCCGTCGCCGATGCGACCGTCTTCGTCAACCGTGCTCTTGAAACGGGCGTACGCCTGATCGGCCCGAATTGCCCCGGAATCATCAGCCCTGGACAATCCAATGTCGGCATTACGCCAGCGGACATCACAGGTCCGGGCCGCATCGGCCTCGTGTCGAAGTCGGGCACGCTCACCTACCAGCTCATGTACGAGCTTCGCGATCTCGGTTTCACCACCTGCCTCGGGATCGGCGGGGACCCCGTCGTGGGCACCACCCACATCGACGCCCTCGAAGCCTTCGAAGCCGATCCTGACACCGAACTCGTCGTCATGATTGGCGAGATCGGCGGCGACGCGGAAGAACGCGCGGCCGCGTGGATCGCCGAGCATATGACGAAGCCCGTCGTCGGCTACGTCGCCGGATTTACTGCCCCCGAAGGCAAGACCATGGGGCATGCGGGCGCGATCGTGTCCGGTTCTTCAGGAACAGCTGCGGCGAAAGCAGAAGCTCTCGAGGCCGTCGGTGTGAAGGTCGGGCGCACGCCCTCACAAACCGCGGCTCTGGCGCGCCAGAGCCTGCAGGGCTGAGAGGGACTGGGGAGCCTAGGGCTGGCTTGGGCTGAGTGCCTGGCGTGGGCCTGGGCTGGGAGCCGGGGCTTGGGAGAGCGCAGGTCGGGCACAAGTCGGACGATGGGCGGGGTGAAACGTGGAATTCGCCGCTTGTGGAGGCGTTGATGCGTTCTAAGGTCCGACTTGTGGCCCGCTCCCGCTCCACCACCCCAACCCTTCTTCTCCTCCCTTCCCACCCCAATCTGAAGATGCCCGGCGCTGCGCGCTCCGCCCAGCCCCCGGCGTACGCGACCATGGGGGTGATATGAACGAGACCCCTTCCCCCAGGCCACAGCCCCGCACACTCACGACCACATACGTGGCCCCGCGACAACGCACCCGCCTGGAACTGCCCGACGGGTGGGCCCGGGTCGGCCTCAGTGCGATCGAGACGATCTTCATGACCTGGGCAGTGACGACCGCCGCCTCCGTCGCCGCCTTCGCGACGGTCGCCTCGAACCCGTGGATGGGCGAGGCCACCTGGGATCAGGCCCTCCATGCGGGCTCAGACCTCCTCGCCCTCGTCCTGGGGGCGCCACTCCATCTGGGCGGGATCTCCTACCGGGCGACACCGACCCTTGTCGGAGTGCTCCTCGTCCTCGTCCTGCGTCTGCTTTTACGTCAGAGCGCCGAATTTTCTGCGGCATCCCAATGGTGCGCGGTGCCCGCCTTCGCTCTACCCGCATTCGTGATCGTGGGGACGAGCGCTGAGCATGCGCGCTGGTGGGAAGCAGCCCCCGGGGCCCTCCTGATTCCCGGGATCGCCGCAGCTTGGGCCGCTTTCGATGCGAGCGACAACCCCTGGGAGGCGTTGCGCGTCCCCAGCGTTATCCGCGAAGGCGTGAAAGCTGGGGCGTGGCTCCTCATCTGTGTTCTTGCCTTGTCCGTTGTGCTTTCGGTGCTCGCCGTCGCGACGCATTGGGACCAGATCCGCCAGATTCACGCGCTCCTTCTCGCCGACTCGACCTTCGCGAACATCCTCGTGGTGCTCGCCCAGCTCTGTTATCTCCCGAGCGTGCTCGCGTGGAGTCTGGCGTGGATCCTCGGGCCCGGCGTCTACGTCGGAGTGGATGCCCTGCATTCTCCCGCTTCTGCGCCGACACTGCCGATTCCCGCCATCCCCCTTCTAGGGGCTTTGCCGACTTCGACGCCGGACTATTGGACGATCCTCGCGCCGATTGGTATCGGTATTGCAGTGGGTGCCTGGTGGGGGAGGAAGCACACTCGCGCAAGTCTTCGCGAGCAGTGCTACGTCGCCGCTTCGGGAATTGGGGTGCTCACGCTCGTGGGTTTCGTGTGGTTCGCGAGTTCGATTTTGGTTCTGGGTGATACTCGTTTGACCCATGTCGGCCCTCCGCTTTTCCCGGTCGTCCTGACTCTGATCTTCGAATTCGGGGGTGGTTTCTTTGCAGGAATGGTCGGCGTTCATCCGCGCAGCGTTTGGTGGGCGCGTTCTCAGTGGGCGATTTCGCGCAACCAGCCCGTGCCCGAGCCCCCGATTTTCCCGATTCCCATTGACGAGGAAGGGGCCCCCACGTTTTCTTCGAGGACGGCTGAGGGGGAGTGGACTGTGGAGGACTGGCCTGTGGAGGACTCGTCCGAAGGTGGGGATGACTCTGAGGCTAGATCTCTTGCCGAAAGGTGCCTGGGGGAGGGCGAGGAGTACTCGAAGGGGCGCGAGGAGCGCGAAGCGGGTGCTCTGGAAGTGCACGAGAATAGTGCGGGCCCTGACAGCCCGGGTGAGGAAAACGGCGACTCTGGCGAGCAGCACAGCTTTGCGGAGCACGCCGAGGAGCGCGCTGACGAGGACGGTGAGTACCGCGCTGACGAGGACGGTGACTTCCTCGCTAACAGGGGCGGCGAGTACCGCATGAACTACGGTGAAGGGGAAGCCACTGAGTACCGCAGCGAGGACGGCGAGAACCTCCTTGACACGGGCGCAGAGAGCACAGAAGGCGCTACGGGGAATGGCCATGACACGGCCTCATCCCGAGCACAGGCTCAAGTGACAGCCTCCGAACAAGGCCAAACTGAGTCCGGGGACTCCTCTCATGCCGAGCATCCGATTCCCAAAGCCCCGGTCCCGGTGAGCGTTGAAGAACTCCTCGGGACGACTCAGCATGTCGTTCCGAGCGTGAAATCACCTGCCGAACAGCTCGCCGAAACGGTTGAAATCGCTGAACTTTCAAGAATCGCAGTGCACGCTGAATCAGCGCACGCTGAGGGCACACACGCTGAGGGCGCGCAGGAGGAAGAGGACTGAAAGTGCCTCCACAGTTCCACTGAGGAGCTTGAACCAACACCTACCGCTTCTTGCCCCAGAGGAACACCGGAATTGGGGTTGTCACTGAAATGAATAGTGGCACCTCACCCAGAGAAACACCGCCCTTCACCTTGAAGGAGTTTCTCACCCATGAGCAGTGCCTCACCTCCCCAAGGTATCGCCGTGTGGTCGCCGCACTTCCTGCCTTGGGGATGTCGCGCTTCTTCCAGGTACCGCCGCGTGGCAAACACACCTTCCACCTCAGGAACGCCTCGCCTCCCCGCGGCACCAGAACCGCGCCTGCCGCCTCGGGAACACGGGTGTTGCGTAAACGTCGGCACCGCCAGCGCGGCCACCGCGCCTCCCGCCCCAGGAACACTGAGCCCCGCCTCGGGAACACCGAGCCCCGCCCTCGGGCTTGCCGAACCCGGGTGAGTGGGGGATAGGCTTGAGGCGGTCGCAACTGGCGAGGGTGGGGCACCACCGGGGAGCGGCCGGCAGTTCCCGTGAGGCGCCGCCCGCCTGGGCGCCGGGCATGATGATCGACCTTTACCGGAGGAAGCATGTCCGTTCGCTTGGACAACCTTGAACCCATCGACCTTCGCCCCCTCAACAGGGCCCTCATCTCCGTCTACGACAAGACCGGACTCGTGGACCTCGCGAGTGCCCTGTCACAGGCGGGAGTGGAGATCGTCTCAACCGGCTCAACCGCCAAAACCATTGCGGAGGCCGGGATCCGAGTCACCCCCGTCGAGGATGTCACCGGCTTCCCGGAGGTCCTCGAAGGACGCGTCAAGACCCTCCACCCGATGATCCACGCGGGCATCCTCGCTGACCAGCGAAAATCCGAACATCGCCAGCAGATCGCTGATCTTCAGGTGGGAGCTTTCGACCTCGTGGTCTGCAATCTCTACCCCTTCAGCGAGACTGTCGCCTCTGGCGCGCCCTTCGACGAGTGCGTTGAGCAGATCGACATCGGCGGCCCCTCCATGGTCCGCGCCGCCGCGAAGAACCACCCCTCCGTCGCGGTCGTCACCTCGCCCACACGCTACGCGGAAGTCATCGCCGCAGCTCAGGGCGGGGGATTCACACTCGAGGAACGCCGCGGACTGGCCGGCGAAGCCTTCGTGCACACCGCGACCTATGACCTCGCTATCTCCGGCTGGTTCGCCGAGCAACTTGGCCGTGACGACCTGCGCGAAGAGATCGACGAGGCCTGCGAACAGCATCTTGACGCCTCGGACGCCGCCTTCCTCGCCTCCTTGGGCTTCGAGCTCTCCGAGGATGAGGAGGCTGTCCTCGAATTGGGCGCCGAAGAGGGAGCGTTCCCCGTTTACGCCGCCGATGCCTTTGAACGCGTCGAGGCCCTGCGTTACGGTGAGAACCCACATCAGGGGGCTGCCGTTTACCGCGAGATCAACATTGAGGAAGAGTTTGAAGACGGCAACGAGGACGTCGAACTCCTCCCCGGAATCGCGAACGCCCGCCAGCTTCACGGCAAGGCGATGAGCTTCAACAACTACACGGACGGTGACGCGGCCCTGCGCGCCGCCTACGATCACGAGCTTCCTTGCGTCGCGATCATTAAGCACGCCAACCCCTGCGGTATCGCGGTGGCCGAGGATGTCGCTCAAGCGCATCGCAAGGCGCACGCCTGCGATCCCGTCTCCGCCTTCGGGGGCGTCATCGCAGTCAACCGGCCCGTGACGCTTGAGCTTGCCGAACAGATCGTCCCGATCTTCACCGAGGTCGTCCTCGCCCCCGCCTACGAGGACGGGGCCCTTGAAGTCTTGTCCACGAAGAAGAACCTCCGCGTCCTCGAGGTCCTCCCGCCCGAGCGCGGTGGCCGCGAATTCAAGCAGATCTCCGGTGGCCTGCTCGTTCAGGACCGCGACGAGGTCGATGCTCCCGGTGATTCCCCGGAGAATTGGACGCTCGCCGCGGGGGAGCCCGCCGACGCGAAGACCCTCGCCGACCTGGAGTTCGCGTGGCGGACGGTCCGAGCTGTGCGCTCCAATGCGATCCTCCTCGTCAAGGATGGGGCTTCGATCGGCGTTGGCATGGGCCAGGTCAACCGGGTTGATTCGTGCAAGCTCGCGGTCGAGCGAGCCAACACGCTTGGCGGCCGCGCGACGGGCGACGCGGCGAAGGGCGCGGGGGCGCAGATTGATTCGGCAGGCGGCGCGAGGAGTGAGGATCTCGTGTCGGATGCGCCCGAGCAGCGTTCCATCGGTGCGGTTGCGGCCTCTGACGCGTTCTTCCCCTTCGCTGATGGTCTGCAGGTTCTCATTGACGCGGGTGTGAAGGCCGTTGTCCAGCCCGGCGGCTCCGTCCGCGATGCCGAATCCATTGAAGCCGCGAAAGCGGCGGGGGTCACGATGTACCTCACGGGTACTCGCCACTTCGCGCACTGAGCCTTCGCCGGTGGGGGGCTGACCCCTTTCACTTGGGCGCATCGAGCCTTCGCCGACGACTGCGAGTGGAGGGGCTCCCGCTCAATGGAGGGTTTGGCGACAAGTGGAGGGGATATAAACCCTCCAGATGTCGTTATTCCCTCCACCTAGGAAGGAACGAAAGGACGGGGAGGGAACGCTCGGAGCGGAGGGACAATGCCTCCAAGACCGGAGCGATGACGCGACGCCCTGAGCGAGTCACCGTATCGTGGAAGACACTCGCAGCCGGGCGGACCACGATGCGAGGGGAAGGTCAGCCCCGCGCCTGCGTGGAAGACGCGCACGCCCAGGGTGGACACAGGGCCGTCAAAAAAGTGTCCTCAGGAGTGCGTGGAAGACGCGCACACCCGGGGTGGCCCTTCCTCGCAAGCCCCTCGGCATCGGGCGCACACCATGAATCGAAACTGATCGGAACGAGGGGACAGTGAAGAGGACCTACGAGGAGATCGCGGCGCGAGCAGGCGTGAACCTACCCCCTCTAGGGCCCCTGCCCGGCCGCTGGCCCCGCCCCCTTCGCACCCTCAAAGGACCGGCATGGCCGCTTCCCGCCAGGCCCGGCCCCTTCCTCAAGATGCTGCTCGCCCGCAGACGCGGTGCCCTCGTCCTCGCCACCCTCACGTCCGGATTGGGCGCCCTTGCCTCGGCCCTCATTTCCTGGGCAATGGGGCACGCACTCGACGCTGCCCTCGCCTTCGGGCTCTCACTCCAACTCGCCCAATGGACGGGCCTCTTCCTCCTCATCATCCTTCTCGTCGCCATCGGAGACAGCCTGGCGCAGCTCACCGAAATCAGCGCCTGGATGGGATCCGCAGTCGGCGCCCCCAGAACACTGAGCGAACGAACCTCGGATCGAGCCCGCTCCTTCAAACGCGCTTCATCAGCCGGAGACATCCTCACTGCCGTCAACGCCGACGCGCACGCCCTCGGACGGGCGACCGCGCTGATCCCTGAACTCTTGGCCTCCGCAGCCGCCGTGGTCTTCGTCGCCGTCCTCATGCTGCGAGTCTCGGTGAGTCTCGGTCTCATCGTCATCATCGGCATGCCGATCCTCTTCGCGCTTCTCCTCCTCATCGCCAAACCCTTGGAACAGCGTCAATCCGCTTTCCGCGCTGAACAAGGAGAACTCACCTCCATCTCGACAGACGCGGTCCAGGGGCTGCGGATCCTCCGAGGCATCGGAGGTGAAACGACCTACACCCGCGCCTACCGCGCCCAGTCCGCGCGGGTACGCGCCGCAGGGATCCGCGTCGCCCCCACGGTCTCCCTCCTTGCGGCGATCCGCTCAGCCGCGCCGATGCTCTTCTCCGTCCTCGTCGTCGCACAGGGAGCCGTCCTCGTTTCCGAGGCGCGGATGAGCGTCGGACAACTCCTTGCCTTCTACGGGTACACGGTCTACCTGCGCCACCCCGTGTGGCTCCTCGGCGAATCCGTTGAGCACATGACGCGAGCCTGGGTCGGAGCGAAGCGAGCCGCCGACCTGCTCGGCATCGAAGCGATGGTGTGGGACGCACCGCCGACGGGCGGGGACACACCGCCGACTGACGAGGACGAGCCCAGCCCGCAGTGGGCCCACGCCCAGCTCATCGACCCAGTGAGCGAAGTTTGCATCACTCCCGCAGCGATCAGCGTGATCCTCGCACCCGCCCCAGATATGGCGCTCCGTGTCTGCCGACGGCTCGCACGCATCGACGACTCGGAAGACAACGGGCTCCTAGTCGACTCAAAGGGCACCGTCGCACTCGCCGAGCTGCCCATTGACAAGGTCCGCGAGAACATCCTCCTCGCCGAGGAGATCCCGCAGATCTTCGCCGGAACCCTGCGCGACGCCCTGCTCGGCAGTCGCGCCCCCGAAGAACGAGTCCCCGGGACCACCGAAGCCATCTACCGCAACGTCTTGGAAAACGCCGAACTCGGTGAGGAGTTAAAGCAAAGCAGCGAGAACAAGGGGATCGAGGAATACGACGCCCGCCTGTTCTCAGCCCTGGAAGCAGCGGCCGCCGCCGACGTTATCGACTCGCTCGATGCGGGCCTTGACGGCAGACTCAGCGAACTGGGCCGCAACCTTTCAGGAGGCCAGCGCCAGCGCCTCGCACTGGCCCGAGCCTACGCTCAAGACGCCCCCATCCTCCTCCTCGTCGAGCCGACCTCCGCCCTCGACTCCCACACCGAGGCAATCATCGCCGAACGACTGCCCCTCGAGCGCGCCGGTCGCACCACGGTCCTCGTCACCGAGTCGCCGATTCTTGCGCGAGCCGCAGAGCGCATCATCGTCCTCGACGCCGAAGGCCATGCGATCGGCGAAACCACCCCCGACGCAATCGACTCCGCCCCCTCTGATGCGCCAGAGACGACGTGCGCCGCCCGTAAGATCCTCGCCCGACGAGGAGAAGACGCATGAGCCGCAGACTCCCCATCGCCCCGGCAGCCCTCACACGGCGACGCCTCATCGGACTCCTACACGCTCACGCCGGGGGAGTAGCCCTCGTCCTCTTCCTCCAACTCGCCGCCGCACTGGCCTCCGTGGCCCTGCCCTGGATCGTCGGCGACATCATCGACGGCATCCGCGCGGGAATGGGCGGCGCGTGGGTGCGTCAGCGCCTCCTTCTCGCCGTCGTGTTCGTCATCGCGAACTTCATCCTCGCCTGGTGGGCCGAGACCCGGGCGAGAATCCTCGGCGAGACGGTCTTCGCCCGGCTGCGCGACGGTCTCGTCGACTCTGTCGTCCATCTTCCCCTGTCGACTGTTGAGACTGCGGGAAGCGGAGACCTCATCAGTCGCACCACGACGGACATCGACCGCGTCCAGATGATGATCCGCCAGGGCCTATCGACGATCCTCATCCTCCTGATGACCATCGGAGTGACCCTCGTCGCCGCCTTCGCCGCCGCACCGAGCCTCGCATGGATCCTTCCCATCGAGATCATCGGCGTCGTTGGCGTGAGCCTGTGGTACATGCCCAGGACGATCCCCGCCTACCGCGCCTCTGCGGCGATGATCGCGGTATTCTCGGGCCACCTGTCCGAGACGGTCACCCAGGCCGAGGCCGTTGACGCCCTGAGACTCGGAGCGGGAAGACACCGAACCTTTGACTCGATGCTCGCCCAAATGTGGCGCCTTGAACGTTACGGGGCGTGGATGCGGGGCTTCCTCTTCTTGGGGATGGTCGCCGTGACTCTCGTCCCGATTGCCGCGATGATCCTTCTGGGGGCCGTCCTAGTGCCGGCGGGTGTCCTCACCGCGGGCTCGGTGACGACACTCGTCATGTACTGCTACCAGATTCGCACGCCCCTGTGGCAGGCAACCTTTTGGATTGACGAGCTCCAATTCGCGTGGATCTCGCTTCAACGGATCTTCGGCGTCGAACTCGTTGAGCCCGACCGGAGAACGAATCCGCAGGCCCGAGGCGATGGCCCGATCCGCGTCGAGGGTCTCCTACGCCTATCACGAAGGACGCCCCGTCCTACACGGCATCGACCTGGAACTCCACGAGGGCGAGACTCTCGCGATCGTCGGCCCTTCGGGTGCGGGCAAATCGACACTCGGACGCATGATCGCAGGCATCCATCCGCCGACTTCAGGGCATGTTCGCTCTGGGCAAGCCGAGCTCGTCGAGCTGCCCGAAGAAGAACTGCACCGGCGGGTCGTCCTCGTCACTCAGGAGCACCACGTCTTCGTCGGCACCATCGCCGATAACGTCCGGCTCGCCCGCGGCGATGCTTCCGATGAGGAGCTGTGGGCGGCTCTCAAGCTTGTCGGCGCGGACTCGTGGGTTCAAGACGAGGGCGGGCTCGGGATGCGAGTCGGCGCGGGCGGCACCCAGTTGACGCCTGCGCGCGCCCAGCAGATCGCACTCGCCAGGATCGCCCTGATGGATCCGGCGACCCTCGTCCTCGATGAGGCGACGTCACTCTTGGACCCCGAATCGGCGAGGTCAGTGGAGGATTCCCTGGGTGGGGTCCTTACTGGGAGGACCGTTGTCGCGATCGCCCATCGGCTTCATACGGCGCAGGACGCTGATCGGGTGGCGGTCATGGTCGAGGGCTCCATTGTCGAGCTCGGTACGCATGAGGAGCTGCTGGCATGCGGCGGCGAATACGCGGCACTGTGGAAGGCCTGGCAGGGGGAGTGAGTGCTGGCGGAAGGGCTCTCACAGCCCCGCGTCTGGATGCTCGGGGAAGATCGGCATGACCCCAGGAATATGGCTGTGCGCAGTGAGGGGATTCGTGGGGATCTCATATGCACGATCCAGGAAAGGGCGGATCTTCTCGGCGAGTTCGGCAGGCTGTTCATCGGAGACGAACACGACTTGCGGGTGCAGCTTCGCGGATTCGACGAGGTTGAGGATCGGCCGCGAATTCTCCCACTCGGAGTCCACCCAGTACACAGTCCAATCGGGGCCGAGGGCGGTGCGGGCGCTCGCAATGAGACGCCGGACCCGACACCCCGGTGGTAGGGCGGTGACGACGTCCTCGTCCAGGTCGATCATGAGGTCGGGGCCGGACACGACCTCGAGCATGCCCTCGGGAACATCCACGGGCGATGCGGTTGAACGCGCCCACTTCGGAGTCTTCGCCTCGACGTGCTCGATCGGGGTGGTCAGGCGCGCGAGCCAGTCGACGAGCTTCCAGGTCATGAGCTCGGGCCTCATGTCGAGCATCTCGGGCACGGCCCAGCGGAATTGGCACACCGCGAGGAACCAGTCGAGCGGATCAACAGGACCGAGCAGCAGGCCCTCTCGCAGGTAGAGGGCGCGTTGCATGATGGCATCGCGAATCGGATCTTGGGCGAGGGCGCGGGCCTTCTTCAAGCGTCGATGGAATCTCTTCTGCGCCGAGGCGTAGTCGTCGCCGTTCCTCCACTGGTCGCCGGGCCAGTTGTGGAGGCGGAGGACCTCCTCGCGCAGAGAGAAGCGTTCGCCGATGTGGCCACGTCGGTCGAGGACGTCATCCCAGGCTTCCACCATCGTCAGGGCCCGTTCGAACTCTGGAGGCAGAGTGAGGTAGGGGATGACTGTGAGGTCCATCGTGGCGAGATCGGCCTGCCAGCGGCGCAGGCCTTCAAGTGTGACGGGAGTGCCCTCGACGTTCTTCCACTGTTTCTTCTCGGCCCGCTCATCGAAGGCCGCGAACCACGAGTCGATTGCCCGCAGGAGGTGCTTCTTCGGCTCGGAGGGGGTGCGGGTGGCGCTCAAAGTCAGGTCCCCGGCTTCGTAGATCGCTTCGAGGTGTGCGATCGCCTTGAGCAGGAGCGGGCGGGATGGCAGTTTCACCTTTTTCCTGCCAGCGAGGGGCACGGGGTTGAGGAATTGTTTGATCAGCCATGCGGCGTCCGGTGATTTCGCAGTTGTGGCGACGAGCTCGCTGGCGGCGCGCACGCCCTCGTTGATGGAGGCGATGAGGGGGAGGCAGGCGCGTTCTTCGCGCGTGAGTTTGCGCCCGTCCGGGTAGCGTTTCTTCGCGCCGTGCATGCCGAGTTCGACGACGAACACGGGCAGAGCGGGGCGTTTGCGATCCTTCGGGGCCATAGTGGCATTGTCGCGCAGGATGAGGGACGAGGCCAGGGGCGAAGGCGCTGCCTGGGCAGGATGAGGAACGAGGCCGGGGGCGAAGGCGCTGGCTGGGCAGGATGAGAGAGGGCGGGGCGGGTGAGCCCCGTAAGTAAGAGCGCACAATCACCGCGCGAAGCGTGAGCGCAGGGCGAAGCGTGAGCACAGCGCCCGAGACCCCCTGCACAGTCCACGGAGCCCGAATCGTCGATCTTGCCGGGTAGAATCCCCGTGTGAACACGACTGCTCCCCGCCCTGTCCTCGTCGTCGATTTCGGTGCCCAGTACGCGCAGCTCATCGCTCGCCGCGTGCGCGAGGCTTCGGTGTACTCCGAGATCGTTGCGCACACCATGCCCATTGCGGACATGCTCGACAAGGATCCGGCCGCGATCATTTTGTCCGGTGGCCCCTCATCGGTGTACGAGGACGGCGTCCCCTCGATTGATCCGGCGATCTTCGACGCGGGAGTCCCCGTCCTCGGCATTTGCTACGGCTTCCAGACGATGGCCCAGGCGCTGGGCGGCACAGTCGGGCGCACGGGAACGCGCGAATATGGGCACACCGATGCGAATATCGCCGGGAGCTCGTGCCTTTTCGCCAATACTCCCTCGGATCAGGTCGTGTGGATGAGTCACGGCGACGCAGTCCAGGCCGCGCCCTCGGGTTTCGAGGTCACTGCCTCCACTGCCCAGACACCTGTCGCAGCTTTCGAGAATCGCCAGCGTCGCCTCTTCGGCCTCCAATGGCATCCCGAGGTCGCCCATTCTGCTTTTGGTCAGGACGCTTTGAAGAACTTCTTGTATGAGGGCGCGGGCATTGAACCCTCCTGGACTCCCGGTTCCATCGTTGACGAGCAAGTCGAGCGGATCCGTGAGCAAATCGGAGACGCTCAGGTGATTTGCGCGCTGTCCGGAGGTGTCGATTCTTCCGTTGCTGCGGCTCTCGTCCACAAGGCGGTCGGCGATCAGCTGACCTGCTTCTTCATCGATCATGGGCTGTTGCGCGCGGGCGAGCGCGAGCAGGTTGAGAACGACTATGCGCGCGGAATGGGTATTCGCGTCATCACTTGCGACGAGTCTGAGCGTTTCCTTTCTGCGCTCGCGGGAGTGTCCGACCCGGAGACGAAGCGCAAGATCATTGGCCGCGAGTTCATCCGCTCCTTCGAGGCCGCTCAAAAGCAGGTCATTGAAGAGGTCGGTGCTAAGGGTGAGGTGAAGTTCCTCGTCCAGGGCACCCTGTATCCGGATGTCGTCGAGTCCGGCGGCGGCGAGGGTGCGGCGAATATTAAGAGTCACCACAATGTTGGCGGCCTGCCCGATGACATGACCTTCGAACTGGTCGAGCCTTTGCGTGCCCTCTTCAAAGACGAGGTCCGCGCCGTGGGGCGTGAGCTCGGTCTGCCCGACTACCTGGTGAATCGTCAGCCCTTCCCCGGTCCGGGTCTTGGTATCCGCATCATTGGTGAGGTCACGAAGGAGCGTCTCGATATTTTGCGCGCCGCTGATCTGATTGCCCGTGAAGAGTTGAGCGCAGCGGGCCTTGATTCTCAGATCTGGCAGTGCCCGGTGGTGCTCTTGGCTGATGTGAGGAGTGTGGGCGTCCAAGGTGATGGCCGCACCTACGGTCATCCGATCGTGCTGCGCCCCGTGTCTTCCGAGGACGCGATGACTGCTGATTGGACGCGCCTGCCCTATGAGGTCCTCGCGAAGATTTCGACGCGCATCACGAACACGGTGCCCGAGGTCAACCGCGTGGTCCTCGATGTGACGAGCAAGCCCCCGGCCACGATCGAGTGGGAGTAGTGAAATTTGGGAATACTGTTCCCAAATTTGACCGCATAGATACACAATAAGAAAATTGCCTTCATGCAGAAGGAGGCAGTTCATGTATATCAGGCGCGAAATTGAGTCGACCATCGACGCCATGCTGACACAGGGCAAGGTGGTTCTTATCACCGGTGCGCGCCAAGTAGGTAAGACCACGGTGCTCAAAGAACACCTTGGGGGCTCCTTCAGCTACGTCTCGATGGAAAACCCGCGCGACTATCTGCTGGCCAAACAGGATGCCGTGCTGTTCTTCGACTCTCATGAACTCCCTCTGATCGTCGACGAAGTCCAGCGGGTGCCCGAGCTGTTTTCCCCCGTGAAATGGATTGTCGACCAGTCCGACCAGAAGGGCCGCATTGTGCTCACCGGGTCGCAGACGTACCGTCTGATGAAGGGCGTGAGTGAGTCTCTGGCTGGCAGGATTAGGATTATCGAAATGCCCCCTCTCAGCTTGAGGGAGCTTATCGGCTCTGCAAGCAGCCCACATCCTTACGTGCCGACGCGGATTACCGAGCCCAAGCATGTGAAAGGCCTGGATATTTGGAGCGTCATCCACAGGGGCTCCATGCCCGAGCTTCAAGACAGTTCCGTGGACTGGGACTCCTTCTACTCGGATTACGTATCTGCATATCTTGAACGCGATGTACGCGACCTCATCAACGTTCAGGATGAGGCCAAGTTCTACAGTTTTATGGTTGCCTGTGCTGCAAGGTCAGGACAGTTGTTGAACGCTACTGATATCGGAAACGCAATCGACGTCGACCACAAAACAGTCAAGGCATGGCTCTCGGTACTCCAGGCCTCGAACATCGTGAGGGTTATCCAGCCGTTCTGGCCGAATGTGGATAAACGTCTTTCCAAAACTTCGAAGATCTTCTTTATGGACACGGGGCTCGTATGTCACCTCACGCGGTGGACAACCCCCGAACAGCTTCGCAACGGTGCGGTCGCCGGGCACGTCTTCGAGACCTTCGTTGTCTCGGAGGTGCTCAAGAGCTACATGAACGCAGGAGCGAACCTCCGCGACGTGTGGTTCTACCGAGATGCGAAGAAGCGCGAGATTGACCTCGTCATACAGGATGGCCATGTGTTGCATCCCGTGGAGGTTAAGACGGCGGCCACCGTTGGAAGCGATGCTGGCAAAAACTTCGGCTGCTTGGACAGGCTCTCGGATTACGAGCTTGGGTTCGGGCATGTGGTCTGCCAGACCGATGAGCCCTATCTTGTGACGCGCGACGTACAGGCCGTACCGGTCTGGGAACTCTAGCTCGTCCTCAGGCAAGTGCAAGCCAAGGACGCTGCGACTGCTTATCCTGCTTGAACCCTCAACGAGAAAGATTCACCCATGCCCCAAACCTTGCAGGAGCGCGCTTATCGCACCAATAGCGGTGACGTCGCCTATTGGGTGGACGCCTCTGCCAATACGGATATGCCATGGCTCGTATTTCTTCCCGGCCTTACTGCTGACCACACCCTGTTCGACGCGCAGATGGCGCATTTCTCAGGCAAGGCAAAATGCCTGGTGTGGGATGCCCCTGCGCACGGGAAATCACGACCGTATCCGCTTGACTTCTCCCTGGACGATTATGCCCGCATTCTGCACGGAGTTTTGGAGGCAGAGAACGTCAAGGGCCCAGTGCTTGTGGGACAGTCGCTCGGCGGTTACGTTGCGCAAGCGTTCATCGACCTCTATCCAGGAGAAGCCTTTGGCTTCGTCTCCATCGATTCAGCGCCGCTCAAAAGAAAGTATTACCCGACGTGGGAAGTCAAAGCGCTGCGACATACTAAGAGCATGTACCGTTCTATGCCTTGGTCTTGGCTGAAGTCGCTGGGCTCATGGGGAGTAGCGACAACCGCCGAGGGAAAAGCTAGCATGCGCTCCTTCATGGAAAGCTACACCAAAGAGGAGTATGTGGAGCTCGCCGCGCACGGTTACACGATGCTTGCTGATGCTGTCGAGTCCGGACGCGCTTACGACATCGACTGTCCGGCACTATTGCTCTGCGGGGAGAAGGACCGCGCTGGTGATGTGAAGGTGTTCAACCGCAAATGGTCTGCCGGTGAGAGCATCCCTCTCGTGTGGGTGCCTGACGCGGGGCATAACTCGAATGCCGATAATCCCAGCTTTGTGAACAGCCAGATTGAGCAACTCATGACCACGCTATAACGCCAGGCACCACACTTGCCTCTTGCGCATTCACCAACAATGCAATAAGCGACATACGACATACGGTGATTGCTACTAGGTCATATGTCGTCACCGGCGGATCTCAAATCAGCATTTCCCAGCTCAGAGCTGTCACTCTTCGCTCGGACGAGAATACTTCCCTCAGGTGACTACAGTGCATGTAGTCACCGCTGACTACATGGTGACTACACGGTTTTCGCGATAGGAGAGTAAAGAAAAACCCAGTCCACCTGACCCGCTGATTACATGAAAACGAAGCGTGCAACGATCGAGTGGGAGCAGAACTGTCAGACTCTGGGTCTGATAGGGGCTGTGACTCCTTTCCAATCATCACCGTCTCTATCAAATCCGGGGCGCAACACCACAGAGGCAGCCCCAACATCTATGAGCTGGGCATTACCGAGGTGAAGTCACCCGGCGGCGCCTTGGTAAGGGCGTACTGGGCAGAGCGTGCGGGGTCGAGCTCATCTCACAGAGGTCTTCTGTCGGAGCCGATCCACAGCTCGTGCGCGACGCGGTAGCGGGCGACTTCAAGAGGAAGAAACGTTGACCTCGAGGGCCTTGCGCGAATGTGTTGTGCGCTTGGTGTCGAGGAAAAGTTCAGGATGAATCTGGAGGTGCTCGAGTGGGGGAGCGACCGAGTCCATCAAGGCGTCGCAAGGGATAGGTGAGGACACAGCGCAGCCTGCGCATGCAGTGGTGTCATGTGCGTCGGGGTCTTTCGAACGGGTTGTCTTCACCCACCTACGCCGCTCACAACCTCCCGATGAAGTGCATCCAGCAACTCTCGCCACTGCAAGCTTCATAACACCAGGCCCGGGCCGATGTGCCGATACGCCGACACACACCGACCCTCCTCTTGTGAAGAGGCACATTGCCGCCATTGGCGGTATAATTTTGGCGGTATTGAGAGGGTGGAGTATGGCATACGAGCCGCCATTGCAGCGAAATGATGCGATTGACTCGCTCTGCATGGAAATCGCAGAGCTTGTGGGCATGCTCTCCCCGCAGGCGCCGCTGGCGAAAAGCCTCACCCTGCATCGGGAGCTCCGGATACGAACGATTCACTCCTCCCTCATGATTGAGGGGAACACACTCGATGAGAGAACCGTGAGCGCCATCCTCGATGGGAAGCCGGTCCTCGGCGATAGCCGTGACATCCTTGAGGTTGAAAACGCCAAGCGCGCCTACGACCTCATCCCCGAACTGGATCCGTACTCCATCGACGATCTCCTCAGAGCGCACCGAGTGATGATGGAGGGTTTGGTCCCCGAGTCGGGCCGCTTCCGCAACGGCAACGTCGGCGTGTTTGACGGCGACATCCTCATTCATGCAGGCACTCCAGCAGCCCACGTCCCCGAGGTGATGGCGGGTATCTTCGGCTGGCTGAAGCAAACGAGCATGCACCCTTTGCTCGCCTCCTGCGTCTTCCACTTCGAATTCGAGTTCTGTCACCCCTTCTCCGATGGCAACGGAAGAACGGGCAGGTTGTGGCACACGCTTCTCTTATCGAGGTGGCGGCCCGTGCTCGCATGGCTTCCCATCGAGAGCACAATCAGACGGCGCCAAGCGGGCTATTACGAGGCTTTGGCGAAATCCGATGCCGCCGGGTCGAGCGAAGAATTCGTCGAGTTCATGCTGGATACGATCAGGGAATCGCTTCTTCCCTTCTCCAAGCCCGAAGGTGAGAGGGAGCTGGCTCGGTCCAGGGCGCTCGACTTCTTCAGGGAGCACAGCGATGGCAAAGTCTCCCAGCTCGCGGAAGTTCTCGGCTGTTCGAAGAGGAGTGCTGAGCGCATGGTCGCGGAGCTGAAAGAGGAGGGCATTCTTTCGAGGCAAGGGAGCGCTCGGTCCGGCATCTGGATCGTTCACGAGTAGTCCGTGACGCTCCGAATGCGCGGGCGTTACTCGTTCTTCACGTTTGAGGATTCGGGGTATCAGGGTAGTGGCTTCGAGAATGCCTCACACATGATCTGCGCCCTAGGATGTGAAGAGTCCAGAACCCCTGGCCCGATAGGTGAAGGAGGCTGTTCCATGGCGCGCCCGACGAACAAAGACGAGCTGATCGCCGCATCCGCACGCGGGTACGGGAAGCTCAGGGAATTCGCCGCCTCCATGACCGAAAACGAGTTGGAGGCTCCCTTCGATTTTTCTGCCGACAAGGGCAAGAAGGAAGCACATTGGAGCCGGGACAAGAACTTGCGCGATGTGCTGACCCACCTCTACGAGTGGCATCGCCTTCTACTGGACTGGGTGGGCGCGAACATCGCGGGGGAGAGGCGGCCTTTTGTGCCCGAACCCTACACGTGGCGGACCTACGGCGACATGAACGTTGCCCTGTGGCGCAGACACCAGGAGACGTCCCTGGAAGAGGCCGAGAAGCTGCTGGCTGAGTCCCACAACGCGGTTATGGCTTTGGTGGAGGGCTTCTCCGACGAGGACTTGTTTTACAAGGGACGATTCGACTGGACGGGGACGACGACGCTGGGCTCCTACTTCGTGAGCGCCACGAGCTCCCACTACGACTGGGCGCTTAAGAAGCTCCGCGCCCACAGGAGGAACTGCAGGCGGCACGAGTAGTCCAGTCCGGGCGCGCTTATGGGTGCCCCTTCGGAGTTCGGGTTCTAGGACACCGCCTGTTACCTGCAATCCGGCGAGCGTGTTCCCCGTGGGCAGAACCTGTCGTGTGAAACGAGGGCGAGGGCGGCCAAGGCCGACTTGAACGAGCTGTCGAAGACCCTGTGCGTCCCCTCGTGGTCGCGAGCGTCGCGAGCTCCATTGAAAGAGACCGCCGATTCCGGGAGCTTCTTGACCTCCCTGTGATCGATCAAACTCAGCGGGAGCCTGTCCTCACTCTTCACCTCTCACGATGCACGTCTACAATGAACGGTGTTCATTAAGGATTTGTGTTGGCGGGGAGGGGGTGGATTCTCGTGCCGAAACAGGTGATCGATAGGGAGAAGCTCATTGATGAGGCTTATGCGATCGCCTCGCGTGAGGGAGTCTCCGCCCTGTCCGTGCGAAAAGTCGCTGCGGCGTGCGGTATTGCGGTCGGTTCGGTCTACATCTATTTCCCGACGAAGGCCGAGCTCACTGCCGCAGTCCTCAAACGTTTCTTCGCAGAGACGTTCTTCGAGGAGTACTGCGCAGTCCGCGAGGGCGAAGGCTTCACCTCCTACCTCAGGCGCTTCCATGATGCTTTGAGCGAGGCGGTCGCGGCGATGAATGTCGACTGGTTCGCGCAGATGCGAAGGCTCCCCGATAGTGAGCGTTGTGCCTTGGAAGCCGCGCGCGCCCCGATGATGGCCCATATGGAACAAGGGCTGCGAGCCGTCCTCGATGCTGATGATGCGGTGGTCCGGGCGCGCCTCGTTGGTGCGCTTCACCCTGAGAGCCTGTGCCGCTTCACTCTTCGGAGCATCTTCGCATCGCTCATGGAAGGGGCTGATTGTGAGGCACTTTTCGCGCTTCTCGACGCCGCCCTCTACGCCGACGCCGCCCTGTACTCCGGCACCACCCTCTACATCGACGCTGAAACACCCCTGTGAAGGAAATGATGAAAATGAAGAAGAGCAACCTTATGCTCGTGGCCGGTGTGGTGTGGATGCTAGCCGGCGTCAACGTCGCAGTCCTTGGCCTGCGCGCAGCCACCGACATGAATGACGCCGCAGCCCTCGTCGCCTTCGCCTTGATTGTGGGAGTAGCTGTAACCTTCCTGGCGTTCCACATGATGTTCAGCAAGCTCGTGATCAAGAACTCCCACAGGATCAGGTCGCTCGAGGGCGATAAGCACAATCCTCTCCGCTTCTTCGATGTGCGAGGCTACGTGACGATGGCGCTCATGATGTCCATGGGCATGGGGATGAGGATGGCTGGTATCTTCCCCGATTGGTTCGTCGCTTTCTTCTACACGGGCCTGGGCCTCGCCCTTGCTCTGGCCGGGGTCAGTTTCCTTATGCACAGGGCTCGAGGCGAGGGGTGGCTTTTCCACGCGCGCCGCGGGTGATGCCTGCCGCGTCTCAACTCCCCAAGCGTGAGCGTCTTCTCCAGACGGCCTGTGGATGTGACAATCGAGGACGGGGGTGTGCGCAAGGGGGCACATGGGGCTCAAACATAGGTGATGGTGTCCATTGGACGAGCGCAGCGCTGCTTGAGAGTGTCAAAACACATACAAAAGCGTTAGGCTTTTGACGTGACGCACTACGATGACATATACGAGATCGCAGCCGATGAGTATGGCATTGTGACTGCTGCGCAGGCGCGTGAGGCAGGGGTCACCACCGGCGAAATGAGCCGCTGGTGTTCCGAGGGAAAGCTCATTCGCCGCGGTCACGGGGTCTACAAGCTCATGCGCTGGGTCCCCACACCCTATGACGCCTTCGCTGAGGCGGTCGCGCTCGTAGGAGAGGGCGGTTATTTGTGGGGTGAGTCGGTCCTGTCATTGCACGGGCTCGCGCTTGTAGATCCGCAGGTGATAACCGTGGCAACACCGAAGCGCGTGCGGCGCACGCTTCCCTCCTGGGTCAAGATCGTGCCCGCCCCGTCAACAGAGCGAATGACATCCTACGAGGGAATCCCCTCTCAGCGAGTCGCCGACGCTATTGAAATCTGCAGGGCCTCCGTCATGCCTGAGCGCCTCATCAACGCCGTCGAACAGGCGCGCAGAGAAGGGCTCCTCACCGCCGAAGAGCACGGGAGACTGAAAGAGGATCTATCGTGACGAAACCGAAACGGCCGAACAGCAGACGTAACCTCGACATCGCCATCGACAGGCTCTGCATACGCACTGGTCAGGAGCCCACCCGCGTGAAGCGCCTCATCGCTACCGTAATCGTCGGGCAGATGCTCCCCAACGGTGCCGCTAAAGGGGGAAACGCCCTCAAGATCCGCTTCGGCAAGGACGTCACGCGTTTCTCGCGCGACCTCGACACCGCCCGCGCCTCCTCGCTCAAGGAATACGTGTCGCGCCTGGAGGACTCTCTCACCGAGGGATGGAGTGGCTTCACCGGGATCATCGTCCCGAAGGAGCCTGCCTCGCCGAGGGGAGTCCCCGCCGCCTATGTCATGCGCCCCTTCGACATCAAACTCGCCTACAACGGCAAATCCTGGATGACGCTACCTCTGGAAGTCGGCCACAACGAGATAGGCGATGCTGAAGACCCCGACATGGTTTCCTCCCCGGAGGTTGCGACCATCCTGAAGGAGCTGGGCTTGCCTGAACCTGCCCCTGTGCCCTGCATGCGGCTCGAGCACCAGATAGCCCAGAAGCTTCACGCGCTCAGCGGAGTCGGCAGCGAGCGCGCCCACGATCTCATCGATCTTCAGATCGCCGTCACTGGCGGCAATCTCGACTATCTTGAGGCCCGAAAAATATGCGTACGGCTTTTCGAGTACCGCCAGGAGCAGGGGTGGCCTCCCACTCTCGTGAAGGAAGAAGGCTGGGAGTCTCTGTATGGCGCGCAGGCACAGGGGCTCAGCGTGCTGCCAAGCGTTGACGATGCCGTCGACTGGGCGAACTCCCTCGTCGCCAAGATCGAGGCTTCTGTCTAGCACTCCGATAGTGCTCGACGCGCAATGCCTCAGTCTCAATAGGGCGCAGCTCCTGGGAGAGGCAATCGAAGGAGTTGTCGCGTCGTCGCGAACCTGGGAATCCTTTTGCTGGAAGCTGGCGTCGCACTACGATCTCGTCTCATACGTATGACCGGTCCCTTGAAGGGCCCGGTGGTGTGATTGACGTCCTCGTCTAGCGTAGCGCTCCGCTGTACTCCGATCGCGGCCAGGGGCAGCGGGATTCTTCGCTCGAAGAGTCTGAATGGTGTTCTCGTAGAGGTACTCCGGCACTGCGCACGGCTGTCCAGCCTATGGAACGTCCGCGCCGCGAGCCGGGCAGATCGCAGCCCTTGAACCTTCGCCGCGCTTGGTGTTCGCTGATGCACAGGGAAACAACGAGCCGAGGGGGAGTTGAGCGTGACCGAACTGAGTGAATTGTCGAAGACCCTGTACGTCCCCCTCGTGGGCCGCATTTACGCTTCGACGCACTATCCCGCGATGATCGCCGATTCGAAAGTCCTTGCCCTCGAGTCTTCTTTGCCCGCCGAGGCCGAGAGGATGCGGCGCGGACAAAGCGAGTACACAATGCTCGCAAGCGTTGCCCGCTCAGTGAATATGGACCGGCGCATCCGCGCATTCCTTGCGGACAACCCCCACGGGGCCGTCGTCAACGTCGGATGCGGACTCGAAACCACCTTCTGGCGCTGCGACAATGGAAGCGCACTGTGGTTCGAGCTCGACCTTCCCGAGGTCATTGAGGTGCGAGAGGGGCTGCTCGCCTCCTCGCAGCGTCACATCAATCTTCCCGGCGACATGTTCGACTACTCGTGGATCGACCAGGTCAAAGAGTACGGCGAACGGCCGACCATCGTCATCGTGTCCGGCGTCTTCTACTACTTTCACGAGGACGAGGTCGTCGACTTCATCAATCACCTCGCGGCCTTTCACAATGTGCGCGTCGTCTTCGATTCGACCTCCTCAATCGGGGTGAAGATGTCGCAGTACTACGTGAAGCGGATGAAGAACTCCTCTCTCATGCACTTCTCGATCGACGACCCTCGGGCTTTCGTCGACGCCCTCGTCGAGGGGGCGCGGCTCATTGAACACACCCCCTACTATCGTGATATCGACACTCGCGGCGTCGGCCTCGGCGCTCGGGTGTCCATGCGCATCTCCGATGCGTTCCACATGGTCGCCATGAACACGATCCAGCTTCGACAGTGACAACGCCAGCACGCATCATCCGGCGGGCCGAGTGCCCGGAGGTCTCCTCAAGTCGAGCGACAAGAGTCCTTAGGCTGAATGCTCCACTCACCCCTTCGTCGATCCCCGTCCCTGCGAGACCTTCTGGTCCTTATGCGACATCGTCATCTGCACGGCACACCACGACCTCAAGGGGCTGCCACGCGTCGAAGAGACGCTTGTCGATGATTCTCAGGCCCTGCTCGGAGAGGAACTCCTCCAAGGCCGCTGCATCCCAGTCCTGGGCGAATTCGAAACCGAACCTGCCGATGAGCTCCATGCGCGCAGAATTCGCCCCCGTCTCGTGGACGTAGTTCGCCACGATGATCAGGCCACCGGGGCGCACGACCCTTTTCAGTTGCGCGATCGCATTTTCGGGCGAGTCGAGGAGATGAAGGACATTGGCGCACACGGCGGCGTCGAACACCTCCCTCGGCAGTGTCAAAGATCTGAGGTCGCGAACCCTGAAGGCGACATTGCGAAGACCTCGACGAGCAGCCTTTCGGCGCGCCTGTTCGAGCATCTTCTCCGAATAATCGCAGGCCAGAACGAACTCGACTGCGGGGGCCAGAAGGCAGGCGAATGTCCCGGTCCCACAGGCTGCGTCAAGGAGACGATCACGAGGACGGAGGAAACCCGCGATCCATGCAGCCGCTTCGGCGAGTTCTTTATTCCCGGGGCGCGTCACGAGGTCGTAGACCCCGGCGTAGCGATCCCAAAAGCTCCGCTTGAGCATCTTCGACCTCTCTTCCCCGCGCGGAACTGCCCGCACGATCACCTCATGCGTCTCCAGGCTAGAACAGGTAAGAAAGTGAAGCGCTCGGGAGCGTGGACCTCAGTCACTTGAAGTCGGGGACATGGGGGACACAATCGACATATGAGGATTCTCGTTTACGGGTGCGGAGTCATTGGCTCGCTCACCGCCCATGAACTCATCCGTGCAGGAAACGACGTCACCGTGCTCGCGCGAGGGCGATGGAAGGAAGTCCTCGACAAGGAGGGGCTCGTCATCAGCCACCGTCCATCCATGCGCACCACCCGTGACCGGCCCCGAATCATCGACACTCTCGAGGCCGGGGACCGCTACGATCTCATCGTCGTCGTCATGCAGTGGACTCAATTGCCCGCCGTCATCCCGAGTATCGCGAAGAACACATCCCCTGCGGTCCTTCTCATCGGCAACAACCCAGACCCCTCGACCACCATCGAGGGCCTGCGAGCACACGATGATGGCAAGACCGTCCTCTTCGGGTTCCAAATGAGCGCGGGACATCGCGATGGGCACAGGGTCGTGTCCTTCCACATGGGAGTGCCGATCACCATCGGCGCCGCTCAGGGGGAGGCCAGCGCGCCGGAGCGCAGCCTCGTTGAGCGCGCATTTGCCGGATCACGGTGCCGTCTCACCTGGGAGAAGAACATGGCCGAGTGGCTCGCCGCCCACCTCGCCCTCGTCCTCCCAACTGTTTACCTGTGCCGCTCCACCGGATTCAATCTGAAAAGAGCGAGCTGGGGCGATGCGGGGCGCATACTCGACGCGGTGAAGGAAGCCAGAGCCCTTCTGTGCGACCTCGGCATGAGTGTGAACGACAAGGAAGATGCGGGCTTCGAAGCGGGGGCGGGGCGGGCCCTGGTGCAGGCGATGGTGTGGCTCATGGCGAAGACCCCGGCAGGGCGCCTCGCAGCATCCGACCACTGTCGCAACGCCCCCGATGAGATGGACGCCCTCGATCAGGCCTTCGAAGACATGCGCGCAGGCTCCGCTCTTGCGATGCCGACATGGGATGCGCTGCGCCGCGCCTCTCGCATCACCCCTTGAGGAGAGTTCCCACATGTCCGTTCCGACTATGGAGGCTTGATTGCGAGCAATCCGTGTCTTTCCATCATCTGATGACTGTGAGCTGCTCGCGCTGATCTTCAGCACAATGGGCTGCGGGGAGCCTCAGGGGCTTGGCTTGCCTCTCATCATTGGTGGCCTTGACGTAGCGCCCTGAGCTGGATGAGGCGCTCCCTGAGACGGTTCTCGTGCCCCTCCTTCGTAGGGGTGTAGTACTCCGTGCCGACCAGGGAATCGGGAAGGCACTGCATATCGACGGCGACCTTGTCCTCCTCGTTATGGGCTAATCGGTAGCCTTCGCCGTAGCCGAGATCCTTCATCAGACGGGTGGGCGCATTGCGGATGACCAAGGGCACCGGCTCCGCCATCGAGTGCAGGGCGTCCTTCTTCGCATGTTCGTAGGCGATGTACGAACTGTTCGACTTCGGGGCCATTGACAGGTAGATGACGGCCTCGGCCAGGTGGACCGTGCATTCCGGCATCCCGATGAAATGACAGGCTTGGAAGGCGTTGATTGCCACAGCGAGGGCGTTCGTGTCCGCCAGCCCAATGTCTTCTGCGGCGAAGCGCGTGATGCGCCGCGCAAGGTACACAGGGTCTTCCCCGGACTCGAGCATGCGCGCCAGCCAATAGACCGCGGCATCGGGATCCGAGTTCCTCATCGACTTATGCAGGGCGGAGATGATGTTGTAGTGCTCCTCGCCCGCCTTGTCGTACAGCAATGACCTCTGCGAGGTGCACTGGGCGACGGTCTCCTCCGTGACGGTGATGACCCCATCGTCCTCATCCCCGTTGAGGACCACCATTTCCAGTATCGACAGGGCCGAGCGGGCGTCCCCGTTCGAGAAGACGGCGATCGCGCGCAGCAGATCGTCTTCGATCCTGACGTCCTGATCACCGAAGCCGCGCGGCTCCTCCAATGCTCGGCTCAGCAGGCCCATGATCTCATCCTCGAGCAGGCCTTTGAGGACGAACACCTTGCAGCGGGACAACAAAGCGCCGTTGACCTCGAAAGACGGGTTCTCCGTTGTCGCGCCGATCAATGTGATCGCGCCCTTTTCGACGAAGGGGAGAAAGGCGTCTTGCTGGGCCTTGTTGAAACGGTGGATCTCGTCGATGAAAACGATCGTGCGAGCCCCAATGCCGCTGGCCGCGTCCGCGCGCTTCATGATGTCGCGGATCTCCTTAATGCCGCTGGTCACTGCGGAGAAATCGATGAAGGAGGCGCGGGTCTGATGGGCGATCACCCGTGCCAGCGTCGTCTTGCCGACTCCGGGAGGTCCCCAGAAGATCATCGAGGGCACCTGGTCGGACTCGATCATGCGGCGCAAGATCTTGCCCTCACTGATGAGGTGCTCTTGGCCCACGACCTCATCCAGAGTCTCAGGGCGCATGCGGGCGGCCAGGGGGCGCGTTGCATCGGCGGCTTTGTCGAAGAGGGACTCCTGGTGGCTCATCGCTGGCTTCTTCCGCTTGTGACAACAGGTCCTCGACCAGTATAGAACATGTGTTCGATTGTTGGGTGTGTCGTGACAGGTCGTCTCAGCGTTGCGTGTGTAGGGGGCTTCCCCTCAAGCGCAACGCGGGGATGCGAATCTTCCCGAAATCGTCGCGCGTCTGACGCAAGGAGAGGATGCCGTGATGTCGTGCCCTGAGGGGGAGGAGATGCTCCCTGACGGGCTTTTCCTACTCCTCGTTGATGCTTCGAGAAGGTCTAGATGCCGAGAAGCCTCGCGTAGATCGAGTAGTCCTCTTCGGAGAAGACGTTGAAGACCACCGTCATGTTCTTCTCGTGCGAGTCGAGCCACTCGCGGGTCGCGCGAAGAGCGATCCTCGCGGCTTCCTCCTTCGGGAAGGCGAACACTCCCGTGGAGATTGCGCAAAAGGCGATGGAATGAAGGCTGTTCTTCGCCGCGAGGTCGAGGCAGCTCCTATAGCACGAGGCGAGCTGGGCGCGGTGCTCATCGCTCGGCCTCCCATTCGCGATGGGCCCCACCGTGTGAATGACATGCGTCGAAGGCAAGTTGTAGGCCCCGGTGATCTTCGCCGATCCTGTGGGCTCCGCGTGTCCCTGCTCATCCATGAGCCGGGCGCATTCGGCCCGCAGCTGCACGCCCGCGAAAGTGTGAATCGCATTGTCGATGCAGTGATGCCCCGGACTCCAACACCCCAGGAGCCCACTATTCGCGGCGTTGACAATCGCATCAACGGCCAGAGTAGTGATATCGCCCCTCCACAGGCGCATCCGAGGATCCTTAAGGCTCAAACTCGCCTCTTCAAGGGTGGCAATGCCCGCTTCGGCGATGAGGCCGGAGAGCAACTCGTCTTGCGCCTCGAGCCAGGACTTTCCGATCGGGGCGGGCGGGCGCGTGTTCACCAGGGCCCGGAACAGCCTCCACAGCGCAGCGGTGTCCGGGCTGTTCGGCGCTTCCATGTCCCGCTCCGCTAAGAGTTCCTCCGTCAAGGATGTGAGCAGCTCGCGCTTGCGAGACTCTTCCATATCAGTCCTCCTCGTCCCCTCGTGTCTTGGCTCCTTGCGTCCTTGTCCATTCCGCTCCGAGCCGTCTGGTCTCGCTCGGGCCCGCTCGCGCTCGCCGAGAGCGGAGCCTCGGGCCCCATTGAGGCCGACGCCCCTTCAGTATCCAAAAAATCCTCAGTATCCGGGAGAAACGGAGCTTCGCGGATTAGCATCGACTCCATCATCGGCATCGACGAGGCTGCCTCGAGGGGAGAATAATCCGATATGGCGAGCAGCAAGGAGTACTTGGAGCACGTCCTCGATCTGCTCTCCAAGGTTGCGGGGGTTACTCATCGCACAATGATGGGCGAATACCTGCTGTACTCCGAGGGCGTCCTCTTCGGCGGCGTCTATGACGACAGATTCCTCCTCAAGGACGTGCCCGCGGCCCGTGAAGTCTTCCCTCTGGAGCAAGAGCCCTATGAGGGTGCGCGCCCAATGCTGCTGGTCGACAGCGAGGATCTGGTGCAGATCAGCGACACAATTGCGGCGATGATCCCACAACTGGCCGCATCAGGGACGAGGAAGCGTCGCAAGTAGCTGTGGAGAAACCTCGGCAAGAGAGTCGAGAACTCTCATAGTCATTGCCCGGTGGGCCTCATCGGGCTGCTTGAGGTCGGGCACGCAAACGACGGGGATGCTGGCGGCGTGGGCGGCCTCGATGCCCATCTCCGAATCTTCGAGGACGAGGCAGTGCGCGGGCGCTGTGCCAAGAGCCGCAGCCGCGCTGAGGAAGACCTGCGGGTCGGGTTTGCCGCGCGTAATGTCCTCAGCACAGATCAGGGCGTCGAAACGATCGAGAATGCCATGCGCTTCGAGGATCGAGCTGGCGCGCTCGCGGGTCGAAGATGTTCCCAGGGCGATAGAGAGTCCGCTCTCGCGCAGATCTTCGAGGAGCTGACGCGCTCCCGGCTTGAGAGGGATACCCCTGCGGCGCGCCTCGACCTCTTCGGATTCGACATGAGCGCAGGCCTCCTCAAGGGTGGCGGGCAGGCCGAAACGAGAGATGAAGTCCGCCATGATCGGGCGAATCGGGCGGCCGGAGAATCCAGAGAGATAGTCGGCAAGGGTGAACTCGTGGCCGATTGTGGCCAGCATGTCGCGGTAGATCCGATAGAACACCATCTCAGAGTCGATGAGCAGACCATCGAGGTCGAATATCACTGACTGGATCATGGGGTGCTCCTTTGCGCCTGTCCTCTGGCTTCGAGCCTAGCGAAGCGGCTCCTCGAAGGGGGAGGAGAATGAAGAGCGAGGCGATTGTCCCTTTGAATGCGAAGTGATGACTTCATGCGAAGTGATGACTTCACAGGAGGGGACAGTGGCTCAGAGCCATTTGCGGCGCTTGAAGAAAAAGATCAGGCCCAGCGTCACTGTGAGCGACACGAGGAACACCAGCGGGTAGCCCCAGCGCCACGCCAACTCGGGCATGTGCGTGAAGTTCATTCCGTACCAGCCGACGATGAGGGTGAGTGGAGCGAAGATCACGGTCACGACAGTCAGGACCGTCATGATGTGGTTCTGCTGGATGTCGAGTCGCATCTTGGAAAGATCCCTCATCTGCAGCGCCTGGTCGCGAAGAGAGGAGGCTTGATCGCGCAGCTTGTCGAGGCGGCCGTAGACCGTGCGGAAGTAACGCAGATTCTCCTCGGCGAAGAAGCCATTCTCGTTCTCCTCGAGGAGGCGGACGAGGTCCATGAGGTGGTCGTAGTGGTCGTCGAGGTCACGAAGCTCGGAACGCATCTCGTTGATCCTATGAGCGGCGCTGCCGGGACTGCCCGCCATGATCGCGTGCTCCATGCCGTCGAGCTCGTCCTCGTAGTCGCGAAGCAGCTGCGGATCGTTCTTGATGATCTGCACGAAGAAGTCCGCGAGGAAGCGCTCGAGACCTGGTCTGCGCCACCTCCGGTTCTCGGCGATCTGTTCTACCAGGGTTAAGGCATTGTCCTGGGCGTCGACGAATACGACGCCCTTTTCGTCCAAAGCGAAGGTGAAGCGCGCTTCGGGGAGATCTGGGTTCGCGCGGTCCGGGATGAAGATCGTTCCTGTGACGGCGTCGTAGTTCGTCTCCGCTTGAGTGTCGAGGGATGTTGAGAGGTCCGGGTCGAACTCGATGCCCATGTCGTAGGCATCGCGTCCCTCGGCCCATTCCTCGGGCGTAAGGATGGCGACGAAAGGGGTGTTCGCAGAGCGGATCTCCGCCTCTTCGCAGGCCCTCAGGCGCTCGTCGATGAGGTAGTGCATGGTCCCTCCTAGTCGTCCCTGTGCACTCGAGTTTGCCACGTCCTCGCAGGCTCTTTGAAACTCCGATGCGGAAGTGGGGGAGAAGAGCATAGTGGCGGCCACTCACTGAACGTTGTTCAACTAAGGCGTCGTCAGTGCCCCACCGTGTCTGTCGGGATCGCAGCGCTCATCGCCACGGCGCTCCTCGCGGTCCGCGCCCCTGGTCTTAGTGAATCGCGCTTTCAGATCTGCGGCGAACCCATGAACTCCGCAAGAGCCCGATCGAAGTCCGTGGGATCCTTCATCTCCCACGTGCCGTTCTTCCGCACATATTCGACGGTGAAATCATCGGACTTCATTGGGAAACTCGAACTTGCCAGGTATTCGTTGACCGTGTCAGAGAAGAGCTTGATGAGCGTCGCCTCATCGGGGGCCATAGGGTCAATGCCGGACTCGGCGACCTTCTGAGTGAATGCTTCCTCAAGCCCCCTTGAGGCCTCCTCATTGAAATCCGGCATCGAGACGCGAATCGTCACGAGGGCGGTATCGCCTTGGACTTGAGCATCCGAAACCTCACAGCTCATCTTGTCTACGAAAGTCTTCGCGAGAAGCTGAAGATCCAAGCCGAGATTCTCCAGCTGAGCGAGCTCGGTATCCGCCCGAAGAAGAGTCGCGACCTGCTCAGACGAGGGAGAGATCCCGAATTCTTTGAGTTCTTTCACAAGCTGTTGATTCGCACCTGAGCCCGAGGGGGCGCTCGTTTCCGCCGCTGCGGACTGGCTTGACATCGCCGAAGAGGAAGGAGAGTCTACGGTCTTCGAATCTGAGGCCGATGAACAGCCTGCCACAGCGCCCACGGTGAACGCGAGAACAGCAAGAACCGGCACAGACGAGTGGGACATGGCACTTCCTCGCTTCCTCCACAAGGCGTCGCCCACGATTCTCGTGCGCTAGGAAACGATGCGGAAGAGTTCACTTAACGCTACACGACTCCTCCCACAGGGAATTGAAGTATCGCAGTAAAGCTTGTGGCACTCATCCAAAGGCCGCTCAGAGCATTGACATAGAGAGATCGCGATCCGGTCTCAATCCTCCGAGTCCGACCCGGGGTGAGTGCTTTCTCAGTATTCTCGAAAGACGATGCTCCCAATGGTGGGTCCTTGTCGTGGTGAATCACCGCATGAATGGAGTCCTCCATGCCGATGAATCTCGCAAGATTCCTCGTGACCACCCGTCACATGATTCTTGCCGTGATGATCACGCTGACGATCGGTGCCGCATTCCTCATCCCGAAAGTCGGTGTCATCACGGATATGGCGGAGTTCTTACCCGCCGATTCTTCGATGCGCGCCGGGATTGCCCTCATGGAAGAAGAATTCCCCGAAGATTCCGAGATTTCAACGACGCGCGTCATGACCCGTGGGCTTTCCGAGGAAGAAGAACTCGCGACCGCTGAGGCCCTCGCGCGCATACCCGGTGTCGCCAAGGTCCAGCACAAGGCGGGAGACCCGCGTTTCCACAAGGGGGAGGCGAGTCTTTTCATTGTGGAATCGCCCCACCCCTACGGCTCTGCGCAGGATACGGCGATTCACCATGCGATTGAGGAGCAGCTTGCCGGAAGCGAGTATGTGCTCCGCTCGGACACTCCTTCACAAGCCGACGAGCTCCCCCTGTGGATCATCATTATTGCTGTTTGTCTTGTGGCGCTGATCCTTTTCATCATGTGCCCCTCCTGGCTTGAACCTCTTCTTTTCCTCACGACGATCGGTATGGCCGTTGTCCTCAATCTCGGGACGAATATCATTCGTGGGTCGATCGCGGACATTACCTTCACCATTGGCGCGATCTTGCAGCTCGTCTTGTCGATGGACTACTCGATCATCCTCATGAATCGTTACCGTCACGAGCGCGAAAGCGCCCGCAGCACGACAGAAGCGATGAGCCGGGCCCTGCGGGGAGCCTCTTCTTCGATCCTGTCTTCGTCAATGACGACGGTCGTCGGCCTGCTCATGCTCTGCTTCATGAGCCTTGGAATCGGAATGGACCTGGGAATCGCCCTCGCGAAGGGCGTGTTCTTGTCCATGCTCTCGGTCTTCTTGATTCTGCCGAGCCTCATCCTCATGTTCGACCGGTGGCTCCTCGCAAGCCAAAAGCCCTACTGGGAGCCGAGGCTGCGCGGCCTGGCCCACGTTCAATTCCGTTTCCGCTGGCCGATCCTCCTCGTGTTCATCGCACTATTCGCCCTATCAGCTTTCAGCGCAGCCGGAACCCCCGTCGCTTACACGCTGAGCAAAGACGATCCGATCGCCGAGGTCTTCGATAAGGACAACCCCATTGTCCTCGTCTACGCCAACGAGGACGAGGACGCGGCTCGTGCCCTCGCTCAGCGTCTTGAAGGTGATCCCCGTGTGAGCTCCGTAGCCTCGCACTCATCCACGATCGGCAAACAACGATCACTTCAGGACATGAAGAGCGCGCTCAATCAGATGAGTGAAGAATCGGGGACGCAGGGCTTTATCCTTGATGATCGCACCCTCAGACTCGTCTACTTCCTCGCTCACGAGGGGAAGGCGAGTGAGACGATGACGCTCGCCGAGTTCGTGAGTTTTGTGCGCAGCGACCCGGATGCGTCCTCTCATATGGACCAGTCGATGCGTAATCGTCTCGACGCTTTGACGCCTTTCCTTGATCGAGAGGCTCTTCTTACACCCCAGGGGGCTGCGGGTCTCGCATCTGTGTTGAAGATGAGTGAGGAGGACGCGCGCGCCATCCTCCTCGCCCACGCGATCTCCGATCCTTCGATTAGCGCGGACCCGATGAGTCTTGCCCAGTTCATTGACTTCGTCGCCGAGGATCTGGCTCAAGGCCCCCAACACTCGTCCATGGTGACAGGCGCCCAGATCGCGAGGCTCAGGAGCGTTGAGCGCTTCACTGATGCGGAGGCGATGACAAGGCCGATCGGGTACTCGCAGATGGCGAGGCTTTTGGGGATGGATGAAGAACTCCTCGCCCAGGTGTACGCCACGCGAGTAGCCTCTGGCGGGGCTTACGACTCGGCGAAGTGGACTTTTCCTCAACACCTCGACGCTCTTGGTGCTGTGGCGGCTCTTCCCCAAGCGGCAGCCGGGCTCGCTCAGGACCAGGGCGCAGGTCTGGACAAGCTCGCACAGATCGCGGATGCGGCGGCGATGATGACGCCAATGGATGCCACCTCCCTGGCGAGAATCACCGGTCAAAGCGTTGAAGAAGTCGGCATGATCCTCCAATTGAAAGCGGCAATGAGCCAGGGGGGAACACCTCCCGGGGGACCACAATCGGGTTCAGCACAATCAGGTGCACAATCGGGCGCCCAATCCGGCGCCCAATCCGGCGCGCAATCGGGGACGCCTGTGCCTCAAGGCCCTCAAAGCTCAGGCCCCCAAAACGGGGCAGACACGCCACCTGACACGAGTGCTCTTATGGCCTCTCCCAAGGACTACCTCGACTTCCTCCTCGCCGCATCGAACGACCCCACATCGCCCCTGGCCACAATGATCGGAGCTGAGGAGAAGAAAGGACTCACCGCACTGCACGGCCTCATCAGCCTGTCCATTTCAGGGCAGGCCACCAGCGCCGCAGACTTCGCCTCACTCACCGGCATTGACCACCGCACCATCGCCTTCGCGCACGCCCTCGCGGATATCCCCACCCTTGGCGGGCAATGGGCCTTCAGCCCACAAGAAATCGTCAACGCCCTCGCCATGGAGCCGGGAGCTGAAGACCACGCGGCAGAGCTCAAGAAGCTCGCCACGATCATCAACGACTCGATCGCCGGAAGGGCCTACACTCCAGCACGCCTGGCCACCCTGACCGGGATGAGCGACCGGGATGCTCGCAGTATCGCGCTCCTGAGAAGCTCCCTCTACTCGGATTCTTCCGCCTGGAACATGAGCGCACGCGACGCCGTCACCTTCCTCGTCGACACGATGCTCCCCAGTGTGTACAGCTCCCAGCGATTCACATCCGAAGAGCGCGAACAACTCCGCTTCCTTCGCACACTCATCGATTCCGTCGTCGAAAACAAGGCGTACACGCCCGAAGAACTCGCGGCATTCCTCACTAGAGCCCCCGCAAACGCTGCGGGCTCGGGCGCGCCGGAAAGAATCGACCCCGATCAGATCAGCCTCGCATACCTCATGCACGCGGCCTCGGCATGGAGCCCTCAGGGGCGAAGCCTCTCGATCGCCCAATTCGTGTCCACAATGTCAAAGAAGATCCTCAATGACCCTCGCTTCGATAGCCTCCTCACCCAAGAGAACCGGGCGGCCATTACCGAAGCCGAAGAGAAGATCGCACAGGCAACAGTCCAACTCATTGGCCCCACCCACTCGCGCATGATCATCACAACGAGTCTGCCTGAAGAATCCGAACACACGGAGGCCTTCATCTCCGCCCTCCTCGCCACATGCCAAGCGGAGTTCACGCAAGGATGCCACCTCATCGGCAACTCCGTGCTCATCCACGAAATGAGGAAGACCTTCCCCTCTGAAATGTCCCTCATCTCCTGGCTCACCGCCGCCGCGATCTTCACTGTCATCGCACTGACCTTCCTGAGCCCGTCCCTGCCCGCACTCCTCGTCCTCCTCGTCCAAGCGGGAGTGTTCATCACGATCACCACGATCGGGGTGCAGGGGTACTCGAACTACTACCTCGCACAACTCATGGTCCAATGCATCCTCATGGGTGCAACCATCGACTACGGCATCCTGGTGAGCAGCCAGTATCGTGAGGCGCGCCGAAGCCTGGGGATTCGTGAAGCCTTGGAGCGGGCTCTCGCCCGTTCAATCCACACGATCATGACCTCCGCTTCGATCATGATCCTCGTCACCGGGATCCTCAGTTTCCTCTTCGACAATCCGACGGTCGCTCAGATCTGCCGCACGATCTCCATTGGCGCGCTCGCGGCGACGATCCTCATCCTCTTCATGCTCCCGGGCCTCCTGGCCGCCCTGGATCCTCTGATCGGGGGTCGCACACGCCTTCGTGAACCCACGAGGAGCTGAGGGGTGCTCACCCCTTACCCTGAATGAGTGAATCTCCTCCTCGTCGCAGTCGCCGGTATGCTCGCGATCGCTGTTACGGCTCAACTCGGGCCGAGGATCGGCGTCGCCTCACCTCTGATCCTCCTCGCCCTGTCGATCACCATCAGTTTCCTCCCCTGGGTGGACGCCATCGAGCTCGCACCCGCGATCGTCCTCGAAGTGATCCTCCCACCACTCCTCTTCGGTGCGGCAGCGAGCATGCCGGTGATGGATTTCCGCAGGGATCTGACTGCAGTGTCGGGCCTGGCGATCGGTCTCGTCGCCTTGAGCGCACTGGTCCTCGGATTCACCATTCATACTCTCATCCCGGCGATCACCCTTCCCTGGGCGGTCGCGCTCGGCGCGGTCCTCTCGCCGACGGACGCGGTTGCGATCTCGATTGCCCGAGGGGGCGGCGTCTCCCACAGGATCATCACCGTCCTTGAAGGCGAAGGCCTCTTCAACGATGCGACCGCCCTCGTTCTCCTCTCAGCGGCGACCTCCTCGGCCCTGCGCACGAAGGAACACGCGCTCGCGCCCCTCAACCTCGGCATCAACTTCCTCATCGCCCTTGTCATCGCGATCCTCGTCGGCCTCCTCGTCGGAGAACTGGGGGTGCGGGTCCGCGCGAAAATCACCGAACCAGCCGCAGACACCGTCTTCTCATTCACCATGCCCTTCCTCGCTTCGATTCCCGCCGAACACCTGGGAGGATCGGGACTGGTCGCAGCCGTCGTCGCCGGACTCATCGTCTCCTATCGTCGAGTCGGACTGATTCCCGCCCAGAACAGGAGATTCGCCCAGCAGAACTGGCGGACCCTCGAATTCGTCCTCGAAGGACTCGTGTTCCTCACCATGGGCCTGCAAGCTTTCGGGATCGTCACGGACGTGTATGGCGGAAACATGGGCCTGGGGCGCGCCGCCCTCGTCGCCATGATCGCTGGACTCCTCACGGTCCTCGTCAGGGCCCTCTTCGTTGCCACCTTCCTCGCTTTCCTCGCCTACAGTCGCAAGCACTACAGGTGGCGCCTTGAACGCATTGACGAGCACATCCGCTACCACGAGGAACGCATCGCCCACGCCTGCGATAGAGCCGATGAACTCATGGAGGCGAGTGATCTCACGCAGGAACAATTAGATGCGGCCATCGCGAAATGGCATTCGCGAGTCGAAGTCGGCAAGAGGCGCCTGGCCCGTAAGGGCAATGACCTCAAGTATTGGCTGCGTGAGCCCCTCGGACCCCGAGAAGGATCCGTGATCGTGTGGGCGGGAATGCGTGGCGCCGTCACCCTCGCCGCAGCTCAAACCCTGCCACTCACCGCTCCGGCCCGCTCCTTCATGCTCCTCGTCGCACTCCTCGTCGCCGCCGGTTCCCTCGTCATCCAGGGCCTGAGCCTTCCCCTGCTCATCCGCCTCGTCAAACCCCAACTCGCTGAAGAATCCCACGACGAGGAAGAACGAGAACGCCTTTTTGCGCTCCTGCGTTCACGGGTGAAGGACTCTGCCCTGTCCCATTCGATCACGCAGACTCAGTCCGTCCCGGGTGCGCCAACTTCGCTTGTGAATGTGCCCCTGTCGGGGCGCGCCTGGCCGGCCTTCACTGAAGAGCGCACCCGCGCCCTCGCCCTCGAGTCGATCCATCAGCAGCGCGAGGCGCTGATCGAAGCGCGCGACGACGGGGTCTTCTCCTCAGCGGTGCTTGAACGCTGCTTGGAACGCATCGACTATGAGGAGATCCTGCTGGCGCAGCGGCATTGAAGGCTGAGCCGAGCCGAGGCTTCACTCTGGAGGCAATACCCGGGCACAAGTGATGCCCCGCCGAAGAGGGGGAGCGAGGAACCCGAGGCCGGAAGAGCGAAAGATCGCAGGATTTCGCCTGCGGCTCAAGCCCGCCGCCCCGCTCAGCCGCTCTGCGCGCGCTGCCGTAGTGTGGGAACATGCTTGAACTGCGCGGGATCACGAAGGCCTACCGGACGGCGTCCCTGACCCAAAGGGCCCTCGACTCCGTGTCACTCGCATTCCGCGACAACGAGTTCGTCGCGATCCTCGGCCAATCAGGCTCCGGTAAGACGACGATGCTCAACATCATCGGCGGCCTCGACCATTTCGACTCGGGCGACCTGCTCATCGACTCGATCTCAACGAAGAACTACCGCGACCGCGACTGGGACGCCTACAGGAACAACCGCATCGGCTTCGTCTTCCAAGCCTACAACCTGATCCCGCACCAATCCGTCCTTGAGAACGTCGAACTCGCCCTGACCCTGTCGGGAGTGTCCCGCCAGGAGCGTCGCGCCCGCGCCCTCGAAGCTCTTGAAGGCGTGGGCCTAGCCGATCACGTCCGCAAGAAGCCCTCACAGCTCTCGGGCGGGCAAATGCAAAGGGTCGCGATCGCCCGCGCCCTCGTCAACGACCCAGAGATCGTCCTGGCAGATGAGCCGACCGGCGCCCTCGACTCCCAGACATCCACGCAGGTCATGGACCTCTTGCACGAGGTCGCCTCCGACCGCCTCGTCATCATGGTTACCCATAATCCCGAGCTCGCTGAGCAGTACGCGACGAGGATCGTTGAGCTCTCCGACGGACGTGTCATCTCCGACACCCGCCCCTACGAGCCCGCAGGCGAGGAAATCCGCGAAGCGAAAGCCGCTCGGCGCACCTCCATGTCACCCCTGACGGCGCTCGGCCTTTCGGCGAAGAACCTCGCGACGAAAAAGTGGCGAACCCTCATGACCTCCTTCGCGGGCTCAATCGGGATCATCGGCATCGCTTCGATCCTCGCCCTCGCGAACGGCGTCAACGACTACATTGCACGCACCGAGGAGAACGCCCTCACCTCCTATCCGCTGTCCATCCAGAAGACCGGCATGGACATGAGTGCGATGCTCGGCGCGAACGCTGAAGGAGCCCACAGCCAATCGGGCGTCGAAGGAAAGGTGAAAACCATTCCCGCTTTCGCTTCGACGCGTGAATCAACAACGAGGAACGACCTTAAGAGCCTGAAAAGCTACTTCGATCAAGACGGCGGCAGAATCTCCGAGCATGTCGCCGCAATCGAATACCATTACGGCGCGAAACCCCGGATCTACCAGCGCGACACCTCCAATGGGATCGTCCAACTCAACCCCGAACAGTCCATGTCAACTCTGTCGAGCGCCTACGGTTCGGGCGCATTCTCGAGCTTCGTGCAAACCGAGGCTTTCAACCAGCTCCCCGCCAACACGGGACTGTATGAAGACTCCTACGAGGTCCTCGCCGGACACTGGCCGAGTAACGACCATGAACTCGTCCTCGTCCTCGACGACAAAGGCATGATGTCCGACTTCTTCGAATACACCCTCGGCCTCAAGCCCCACTCCGAACTCGATGAGGCGATGAAGAACTACTACTCCGGCAACGGCCTGGGCTCAAGCCCACAGACTTCCGGTGCTTCCGCCGAAACCAGCGCAGCGGCATCTGAGGCCACGATCTACGACTACGAGCAGATCCTGGGAAGGAGCTTCTCACTGGTCCCCAGTGCCTCCCTGTACCGCTACGACGAAACCTACGGAGTGTGGACCGAGCAGTCCGAAGACACAGCCTTCATGAAGGAGCTCATTGCGAAGGCCCCGACTCTTGAAATCGCGGGGATCGTCAAGCCCCGCGACGACAATACGACGATCATCCGTCAAGGGATCGCCTACACCGCGGGCCTGACTCGGGAAACAATGGCCGAGGCCGCATCCTCGCAGATCGTCAAGGACCAGCTCGCAAATCCGAAGATCGACGTCTTCACCGGCAAGAGCTTCGAGGAGCTTTCGAAAGGACAGGGCGCCGAGGGTTTCGACATGTCCTCCCTGTTCAGCATTGACGCAGAGGCGATCCAAGCCGCCTTTAGGATCGATCCGAATGCGCTGCAAATGGACCTGTCGGGACTGGACTTTTCCTCGATCAACATGTCTACCTTCGACCTGTCCACCCTTGACATGTCCTCCCTCGAATTCACGCCCTCGGACCTGGATGCTGAGGCCCTCGCCAATTCGATCGACCCCTCCGCTCTCTCACTCGACAAGCTGAACCTCGGCGAACTCATTGCGAAACACCCCAAGCTCGCCGAGATCGACTGGCCCACGATTCTCGCCAAAGGCCTCGAGGGCGGGGTCGTCAAACCCGATGCGGGACGCAAGATCGCCGAAAAACTCGGACCGATCGCACAGGGGTTCCTCGACTACTACCAGGAGCATGCCGACAGCGACTTAGATGGGATCCCCGATGTGGACCCGGCGACCCTCGCCGCCCAATACATGCAGACCCCCGAAGTGAAGGCCGCGCTCGAAGAGGCGCTCAACTCCGGGCAGATCATCGACCTTCAGACGCTCAGCTCGCAGCTCGCCGCCGCCCTGGGTGAAGATCCGGCGCTGGGGGAGATCACGAAGGATCTCTCCGCACAGGTGGGCACGGCCATCGTGCAGACGATCGCCGGACAACTCAGCGAGGCTTTGAGTCAGCAACTCGCCACCGTTTTGTCCACATACGTGCACAGCGCAATGACCAGCGCCATGACACAGATGATGACCGCCATCTCCACTGCGATTTCCACCCAGATGGAGCAGGCCATGGGTGGTTTCGCTGAGTCCATGATGAACGCTTTCTCCTTCGATGAGTCCGCATTGGCCAAGGCCTTCGCCCCTTCGACCTCTCCTGAGGACTTGCAGAAGATCCTCCAGACGATGATGTCGCGCGTTCCGACGAGCTACGAGTCGAATCTTGCGAAACTCGGCTGGGCGGAAGAATCCACCCCTGAACAGATCAACATTTATCCCACGACCTTCGAGGACAAGGACGCTGTCAAAGCGATCCTTGACGCTTACAACGAGGCTGCGCGCAACGCTGGGGATGAGACGAAGGCCATCACCTACACGGACCTCGTGGGCCTGCTCATGAGTTCGGTGACGAGGATCATTAACATCATCAAGTGGATGCTCATCGCTTTCGTGTCGATCTCGCTGATCGTCTCCTCCATCATGATCGCGATCATCACGTTCATCTCCGTCCTCGAACGCAAGAAAGAGATCGGCGTCCTGCGTTCGATCGGCGCCTCCAGGAAGGACGTGTCGCATGTGTTCAACGCGGAGACCGTCATCGAGGGCCTACTCGCCGGAGTCATCGGCATCGCCACGACTCTTTTCATCGCCGCCTTCGCGAACGCGATCGTGTCCACCAGCCTCGGAGTCGACAATATTGCGCAGCTGCCTGTGAGCGCGGCCCTCACTCTCATTGCGATCTCCGTACTCCTCACCCTCATCGCAGGGCTGCTTCCCGCGAGAAAAGCCGCGAAGTCAGACCCCGTCGAGGCATTGCGCAGCGAGTAGGCTCAGATGGGGAGCGTCATCGCGCCGCCCCTTCGACGCTAAGGAGGACACATGCCCACGCCAGCTAGCCTCAGCACTGACAAGACCGTCGGGGTCCTTCTCGCCCCGGGCTGCGAAGAGGTTGAAGCACTCGCGGTCGTGGACGCCCTGTTCCGCGCTGGGATCCGCGCCGACCTCATCGCGGTCTTCGAGGATCTGAGGGTCGTCTCCTCCCACGGCGTGTCCATCACCTGCGATCTTCTCCTCGCTCAGGCGGATCTTGCTTCCTATGAGCTCCTCTTCTTGCCCGGCGGGATGCCCGGCACTATGAATCTCGCAGCGAACGAGCAGTTCTGCCGGGAGATCGACCGGCGCGCGAAGGCCGGACTCGACCTCGCTGCGATCTGCGCCGCGCCTTCCATCCTCGCCTCTCGCGGTCACCTCAAGGGCCGACGCGCCACCGCGAATCCCGGTTTCATGGAGGCAATCGCCGAGGGCGGGGCACACGCCCTCGAGGAGCGGGTCGTCATTGACGGCCCCTTCCTCACGAGTCGCGGTGCGGGAACCGCCTTCGAATTGGGCTTCGCCATTGTCGAACGATTCTTGGGTGAGAAGGCTGCCGGGGCCGTGCGCGAAGCCCTCGTCTACTGAAGCGCGTGTGCGGGTCGGACGACTCTGCACTGATCCGCGCGTGAAAGGACCTTCATGAACGGCATGCTCTTGCAGGGCTTCTCCTGGCATGTGCCCGCCGACTCGGGCCACTGGGAGAGGATCGCCGCTGACGCCAAGCGCCTCGCCTCCCTTGGCGTGACGGCCGTGTGGCTGCCGCCCGCCTACAAAGGACAAGGCGGCGTGAACGACGTCGGCTACGGCGTGTATGACCTGTACGACTTGGGAGAGTTCGACCAGCAGGGAAGCGTTGCCACGAAGTACGGCACGAAAGAGCAGTACCTCCAGGCGATTAGGGCCCTGCACGAGGCGGGAATCCATGTTCTCGTTGACACTGTCCTCAACCATAAGATGGGGGCCGACGCCACTGAGTGGGTCACAGCGACGCCGATCGATCCGGCAGATCGTAATCAGGCCATCGGGCCGGAGGAAAGGATCGAGGTGTGGACGCGCTTCGATTTTCCCGGCAGGGCCGACGCATACTCCGATTTCCACTGGGATTGGACGTGTTTTCACGGCACCGACTGGGATGAGGCAACCCAAAGGCAGGGACTCTGGCTCTTCGAAGGCAAGCAGTGGAATAGCCAGGTCGATTCCGAATACGGCAACTTCGACTATCTCATGGGTGTGGATGTGCATTTGACCGAACCCAAGGTCATGGATGAACTCGTCCACTGGGGCACCTGGTATCTCAACACGAGCGGCGCGGACGGCTTGAGGATGGACGCCCTGAAGCACATGGGCCGCGACTTCACGATGGCCTGGCTCGAAAAGATGAGGGAAGAGACGGGGCGTGAATTGTTCACAGTCGGCGAGTTCTGGACTCACGACCTTGCAGAGCTGCGCAAGTTCATTGGTGAGGACCGTACCCTCGCCCTTTTTGATGTGCCCCTCCATTTCGCGCTGCATCGGGCCTCTTGGAGCCGGGGGGAATACGATCTTCGCGCGATCTTCGCCGATACTCTCGTTGACGCCGATCCGACGATGGCCGTCACCTTCGTGGAGAACCACGACACTCAAGAGGGCCAGTCCCTCCAATCATCCGTGGCCGAGTGGTTCAAGCCTGCGGCGTACGCACTGATCCTCCTACGAGAGGCCGGTTACCCCTGCGTGTTCCAAGCCGACCTTGACGGCGTCGGGGGAGAACACCCCATTGCGCCCGTGCCGGGCCTTGAAACGCTCATGCGCCTGCGCGCCTCGCACGCCCACGGCATCCAGCGCGACGCCTTCGACGATTCTGAGGTCATCGGGTGGAGCCGCGAAGGCTTGTCAAGTGAAGAAGGAGAAGAAGGCGCGCCCTCCACGGGTGTGGCCGTCCTCATCTCCCAGTCGGGGGCCGCGGTGAAAACACTCGAGGTCGGGGCATGTCACGCCGGGCAGGTGTGGGAGTGCGCCCTCGGCGGGCAGGAGAGCGTCATCATCAACGAGGACGGGATGGCAGCTTTCACGGTCGGAGACGAAGGCCTCGCCGTGTTCATCCCGAAAGCCTGAGGAGAAGGAGACATGGGCAAACGCAAGAAGCGCAGCTGGCCGGAGCTCCCCGAGCCCCTGGCTGGTCCGATCATTGACAATCACACGCACCTTCCCGTCCACGAGGGCGAGATCCCCAGGGCCGATGGGCTCAAGCTCTCCTTGGATGAGCAGCTGTCCCGCGCGAAGGCCACGAACATTGTCGGAGTCATTTCGAGTGCCTGTGAGATCCCGAGTTTCGATCCGACTATGCAGATCGCGCGCGCCTACGAGGGGGTGCGCGTCGCTGTGGCGATCCACCCGAATGAGGCCGCCCTTCATGCGGGCGTCACTGAGCCTTCACCTGACGGCCTCGTGCCGCGTCAAGCGGCCCATCATGTGCCTCTCGATGAGGCGATCGCGAAGGTGGAGCGCCTCCTGAAAGATCCTCTGGTCGTCGCAGTCGGGGAGAGCGGCCTCGACTACTTCCGCACCGCAGCCCAGGGGCGTGAAGCGCAGAAACGATCCTTCGCCGCTCACCTGGAACTCGGCGCCGAAGCGGATTTGCCTGTGCAGATCCACGATCGGGATGCGCATGCGGACACCCTGGAGGTTTTGGCTGATGTTGCCCGTGCTGATCAGCTGATCGTGTTCCACTGTTTTTCCGGCGATGCTCATTTGGCGAGGGCTCTGGCTGAAAAAGGCTGGTATGCGTCCTTCGCCGGTCCCATTACCTATCCGGCGAATGAGGATCTTCGTGCGGCTCTTGTCACCATGCCCCGTGAGCTCGTCCTCGTTGAGACGGATGCACCGTACTTGACTCCCGCGCCGCACCGGGGCTCCCCGAACGCCTCCTATGTGATGGCTCACACTGTTCGATTCATTGCCGAACGGTGGGGCGTGGGCGAGGAGGAGGCGTGTGCGCAGCTCATGGAGAATACGAGGCGCGTCTACGGAACCTGGTGAGCTCTTCTCAGAGCTTTCCTCAGGCGCAGTGGGCGTGGAAACACTGTGACATTCCGCGCGTCTTAGCGTGAGACGGAGCACGAAAGGGCGCGAAACGAGTTGCGGATTGGTTACGGTTGGGCATAAGTCCGCTACGGAGCAGCCTTCCTTGAGAATGAAGGCCCCTCCTCGGGCGGAAGCTACGAACTCTGGAGCCACGTGAATCTCACGCACCCTTCGCGCCGAACCATCATCTCCACAGCCTCCGTGCTCGCATTCGCAATGACTGCGACCGCAGGAGCCTCAGTTGCAGCCTCCCACCACGATGTCACCATCGAGGTCGACGGCGTCTCAGCGCCCGTATCCGGCTTCTTCACCACCGTTGATGATGTTCTCGCCTCCGCAGGAGTGAAGCTCGGAGCCCATGACCTGCTCGCCCCCAGCGGCCAGAGCCGCGTGAAAGACGGCGAAACCATCGTCGTGCGCACCGCCACCGAATACGAAGTGAAGATCGACGGCAAGCCGACGACCGCCTGGTCAACTGCCGACTCCGTTGACGCGGTCCTCGACTCTCTTGCCGAGCCCGGCGAGGTCGTCCTCGCGGCTGCGGATCGTTCAAATGTGCGCACGCAGATGCCCTTCGCTTCTACGCGCGGCCCCGTTGAGATTTTCGTTGATGGTCAGACCCTGAAGGTTGATGCCGAAGCGAATGACACCGCTGACGCTCTTCTCGCGAAAGCCAATGTCAGCCTCGGCCAGCTCGACACCCTTGACTTCTACGCCCAAGGCGGGCACACCTCTTTGAAGGTTCAGCGGATCGTGCGCGGGAGTGTCACCGAGACCTCCGATATTCCCTTCTCCTCTGAGGAGCAAGAAGACGACTCCATGTACGTGGGGGAGAAGAAGGTCACCCAAGAAGGGGTGAACGGCTCCAGTTCTTCCACCTACTACCGCGAGACGATCAACGGCGAAACCACGATCAACCTGCTCCTGTCCAAGACGCAGACCGCCCCGGTTAATGAGATCGTGTCGGTCGGCACGAAGGAGAAGCCGAGTACATCTGCGCCCGCCGCAGCTTCAGCAGCCCCGGCGGGTTCCTTCTCGCCCTCTTCGGCCCAGGGAATCGCACAGTCCATGGTTGCGGCTCGCGGCTGGTCCGATAGCGAGTTCAATTGCCTGGTGGCTCTGTGGAACCATGAATCCGGGTGGCGAACGAACGCCGGCAACCCCTCGGGCGCCTATGGAATCCCGCAGGCTCTTCCCGGTTCGAAGATGGCGTCGGCCGGTGCAGACTGGGCGACCAACCCGGCGACCCAGATCACCTGGGGTCTTGGGTACATTTCGGGACGTTACGGTACGCCCTGCTCCGCCTACGGCCACTGGCAAAGCAACAACTGGTACTGATCGAGACAAGGACATCACCACGTGAGCAGGAAAACGCGCGCACGCCACCGCGGAGCACGCAAATCTCAGGGGATCTCCTGGGCGCCGCAGAGGCGCACAGTCCTCGCGTGCACGGCATCAGCCTCCGCTTTCATGTTCGTTCTCTCCGGTGTTTCCATCGCCTCTTCGCGTGTTCAGACCACCCTTGAAGTCGATGGGGTCTCTCAGCCGGTCACGGTCTGGGGTGGAACCGTTCAATCAGTTCTTGAGAAGGCGGATATTGAAGTCGGCGAACACGACCTCGTCCAGCCCTCCCCATCTTCTCCGGTTCCCGATGGGGGTGCTGTCGTTGTCCGGACAGCAAGGCCCTACACGGTATCGGTTGATGGTGAAGAACAACAGATTTGGTCGACCTCTTCCACAGCAGACGCAGTCTTGGCCGACTCGGCCACAATGGGGCGCAGCGTCAGCCTCGCTACCGAACGTTCCAGCGAGAACAAAGAGAATGTTCCCCTCGTCGCACGCGACCGCTCGGTGAGGGTCGTTGCTGATGGAGAGACGAAGACGATTGAGGCGCAGCCCAAGGATGACGTGAAGAGCATCCTCGATAAAGCCGGTGTCGGTATCGGCGCGAATGATCGAGTCTCCCTGGGCAATACTCGTGGCGGGGCCCTGACCCTTTCCGTCGCACGGGTCCGCCGCTCACTCGTCACCTCAGATGTTCCCCTGCCTTTCGAGGAACATCAGGTTGAGTCCGCTGATCTTTTCGTCGGTGAATCCCTCATCACCCAAGAGGGAAGTGAAGGGCAGGCCCAACGGACCGAATGGGTTGAGACTCGCGACGGGAAAACCTCTTCAGCTGCGACGACAGCTGAGACCTTGAAGACCCAGCCGACGGTGGCGGTCCGTTCCATCGGAACGAAACCTGTGACACCGCAGGCCCTCGTCATGGCCGGTCTTGACCCGAAAGCGAACCTTGAAGAGGGCAAGGATTCCCTTGGACGCCCTTACGCGAAGTACACGGGCGCCCTCGGCACCCGCTCATCGGTGGCGGAAATCGAAGAGATCATCAACACCCTGCCCGATCAGGCGAGCAAGGTCGAGGCCGTTGCTGCAGCTCAGAGGTCAGGAGTGAGAGTCTCCTACATCGGGCAAGACCCCAAGGAGATCGCCCAGATTCAGGTCGCTGCGCGCGGCTGGGCCCCCTCGGAGTTCCAGTGCCTCGTGAACCTGTGGAACCGCGAGTCCCAGTGGAACCCCTACGCTGAGAACGCTTCTTCGGGCGCCTATGGCATTCCCCAGTCGCTCCCGGGCTCGAAGATGGCTTCTGCGGGTGCGGATTGGCGGACGAACCCGGAAACTCAGATCACCTGGGGCCTCGGGTACATTGCAGACCGCTACGGCGCCCCATGCTCCGCGTGGGCTCACTCGAACGCGGTCGGGTGGTACTGATCCCGCGCTCTCATTCGGCTAGAGTCAACGCGTGACCCGATCCCATACCCGCACTCGCGGACGCCGCCTCGACCCGAGCCTTCCCGAGGGGGCTCTCCCTTCTGATTCCGGTCTCCTCGGTCCCCTTGAAGTGAAGGCGATCGCGAAGGCCCTCGGCATTCGCCCGACAAAGGTCCTCGGCCAGAACTTCGTCCACGACGCTGGAACCGTTCGACGCATTGTGCGCGCCGGAGGAGTGCAAGTCGGAGATGAGGTCGTCGAGGTTGGACCCGGCTTGGGCTCCTTGACCCTGGCGATCCTTGAAAGGGGCGCGAGGGTCCGCGCGGTTGAAATCGACCCCGTGCTCGCCCGTGCCCTGCCCGAAACGATCCGCAGTCGCATGCCTGAAGCCGCCGAGCGTTTCCACGTCGTCCTCAATGATGCGACGAAGGTCAAAGGTCTCGACGATTTCGGCGTGGACTGGCCCGCTCCGACGAAGCTCGTCGCGAACCTTCCCTACAATGTGGCGGTTCCCGTCCTCCTCGCAATGCTTGAGTCCTTCCCGAGCTTGAGTGATGTCCTCGTGATGGTCCAATCCGAGGTCGCCGACCGTCTCGCGGCCTCACCGGGTTCACGCGTCTACGGTGTGCCCTCAGTGAAGGCTGCCTGGTATGGGACCGCCGAACGTGCCGGAACGATCGGACGCTCTGTTTTTTGGCCTGTACCGAATGTTGACTCTGCGCTGGTGCGTCTGAGGCGGGCGGGAGAGCCCCGCGGGGATGAACGCCTGCGCCGAGCAACCTTCGAAGTCTGCGATGTCGCCTTCGGGCAGCGGCGCAAGACCCTGCGTGCGGCACTCAAAACATGGGCGGGCTCAGCCCAAGGGGCTGAGGCGCTCCTTGAACGCGCGGGCATTGATCCGAGCGCCAGGGGAGAGACCCTCAGCATTGAACACTTCGTGGCCCTGGGGCGTGCGCTCATCGAACTACGAGAAGCCGGGGTGCTCGTCGAAAGGGTCGACCCTCGCAGCGGCGAATCTGCGAGGCCGAGCAACGAGGCGAAGACGACGCAGAGCACCTCCTCCACGCTCCTCGACTCTCCCGCTTCCGACTCCGAGGCCGTTGACAATGCGTGAGATCAGAGCCAGTGCCCCTGCGAAGGTGAATCTCACTTTACGAGTGGGCTCACCGAGTCTGGACGCTTACCATCCGCTCGTCACCGTTTTTGAAGCGCTCGACTTGCGTGAATACCTCACGGTGAGGACCGCACGCACCCCCGGTATCCGCGTCACAACCGACGCCTACCTGCCCGATGGCTCTTTCGACGAGGCGACGACTGCTCGGATGCGCGAGCTTCCCGCCGACTCCCATTTGGCCCATCGAGCCGCGAAACTCCTTCAACGCCTCGCCATGAGCGGACCTTGGGGACAAAGCGCCGCCGGAATCGACATTCACGTCGACAAGCACATCCCCATGGCCGGTGGAATGGCGGGAGGCTCAGCGGACGCAGCCGCCGCCCTCGTTGCCTGCAATGAACTCTGGGAACTCGGCTTGTCCGGGCAACAGCTTGAACTCCTGGCACGCTCCCTCGGGGCCGACGTGCCCGCCTGCCTTGTCGGCGGCATTGCGCTGGGCACAGGGCGCGGCGACCACATGGAAGCTCTCGACGAGGGCGCACAGCCCCGCCACCATTGGGCGATCGCGCTCGCACATGAGGGCTTGGAAACTCCAGGAGTGTTCCGTGCACTCGACGAGGCCCAAGGCCCGGGCGGAACATGGAAAGAACTCACACAACCCTCTTCAGAGGAGATCGGAGCACTCACAGGAGATTCCCTGGAACTCGCTCCCTTCCTCGTCAACGATCTGCAAGAAACTGCGCTGAGGATGCGCCCCGAACTTGCCGATACGATGAGGGCCGCTGAAAAAGCGGGCGCGCTCGCGGTGATCCTTTCAGGTTCGGGCCCTTCGATTGCGGCGCTCGCCCAGGACGCGGATGGCGCACACAGACTCGCACAAGCTCTTGAAGGGGCACCGAGCGTCGCCCATGCCTTCACGACCCGTGGGCCCGTGCCCGGCGCGCGCCTCGAATAGGGCGTGCGCCTCGACTGGGGCGTACACCCCGAGCGGGGCGCGGCGCGAAACTCGGGGTTCCGGCTTGAACCCTGGATCCAAGGAGTGACATTCTGCGCCCCCGCCCGCAGGGTCTTGCCCGCTCCGACCCTCCCGTGATTTCATAACTTCAATGTAAGGACGCCACTGACGCATGGCTCATCTTCTGGGAACCCAATCACTGTCCGTGCTCGCAGGTTCACGCAAACTCCTCAAGGAGGTCACCCTCGGCGTCGAGGACTCGTCGAGGATCGGTATCCTCGGACCGAATGGCGCGGGAAAATCAACGCTTCTGCGCCTTATCGCAGGACTTCAAGAACCCGACGGCGGCCAGATCACGAAGCGTGAGGGCGTCACAGTCCTTGTCCTCGACCAGGCGGATCACCTGGATCCGAGCCTACGGGTGGTCGACGCAGTCCACCCGGGTCTTGAAGAATACGAATGGGCCTCCGATCCTGCGATCCGCGACATCCACGCGGGACTGCTTGCCGATATCCGACTCGACGCTGAAGTGGGGACACTTTCTGGCGGGCAGCGCCGCAGGGTCGCGCTCGCGAAGGTCCTCGCTGCGCCCTCGGATATCGTGTGCCTCGACGAGCCAACGAACCACCTCGACATCGAAGGCGTCGCCTGGCTCGCCGCGCACCTCAACGCGCGTTTCGCGAAAGCTGGAGCCGCGGGCGCACTCCTCGTCGTCACCCATGATCGCTGGTTCCTCGACACCGTGTGCGAGCACATCTGGGAGGTCGTCCCGGGGATCGACCCGGGCGGGGACAGGCCGCAAATCCCCGGGCACGTCGACGTCTACGAGGGCTCCTACGCCGCCTACACCCTGGCCCGGGCAGAGAGGGCCAGACAAGCCGATGTCGCCGCACACAAACGTGCGAACCTCTTAACGAAAGAGCTCGCATGGCTACGAAGGGGAGCGCCTGCGCGCACCTCGAAGCCAAAGTTCCACATCGCAGCAGCCGAAGCACTCATCGCAGATGTCCCCCCGCCGCGCGACACGGTCGAACTAGTGAAGATGGCAAGTGCACGCCTAGGTAAAGACGTGCTCGACTTCGAGGAGCTCAGCCTGGCTTTCACCCGCGCGGATGGGACGAAGAACACAATCTTCTACGAGGTGAACTGGCGTCTGGCCCCCGGAGAACGCGTCGGCATCGTCGGAGTGAATGGAGCGGGAAAAACGACCCTGCTCAATCTGTTACGCGGGGACCTGCACCCAGACTCCGGGCGGGTCAAACGCGGCAAGACCGTGAAGGTCGCAACCCTGTCCCAAGACACTCACGAGCTCGACGCCCTCGCCGATATGCGGGTCGTTGAAGCGGTCGCCCAGGTCTCTCAAACGTGTCGGGTCGATGGCCGAGAGATCAGTGCGATGCAGATGAGCGAGCGCATGGGTTTCACCCGCCAGCGCGCCTACACGAGGATTTGTGAAGTCTCCGGCGGGGAACGGCGTCGCCTCCAGCTCATGCGCCTCCTCATGGCCGAGCCGAACGTCCTCCTCCTTGATGAGCCGACGAATGACCTCGACACCGACACTCTCGCTGCGATGGAGGATCTGCTCGATTCCTTCCCGGGAACCCTTGTCGTCGTCTCGCACGACCGCTACCTGCTGGAACGCGTGACGGACCACCAGGTCGCGCTCCTCGGTGATGGGAAGCTCCATGCTCTTCCCGGTGGCGTGGAGCAGTATCTGGCGATCCGTGAGCAGGGGCAGCGTGAAGACTCCAGCACCTCTCCGCGCGCCCAGGCCGACGTGGCCCAATCTCCTTTAGCTTCAGAGGCGAAAGCCTCGTCTCGCCTCAAGGGCGCAGCCCGCCATGCTGCCCAGAAGGAAGCGAATCGGATCGAACGGCGCGTGGAGAAGCTGCGTGCCCAATGCGCTCAAGTGGAAGAGCAATTGGCGCAATTAGGGGCGGCGGTCGCGAGGGATAGCGGAGCGATCGAGGAGCTTGAGAAGGTGTCTGTTGAACATTCGGCTCTGCTTGTCCAGATCGACGAACTCGAAGAAGCATGGCTCGAGGCCGCTGAACTCCTCGACTGAGAGAACACGACGGGGATCGCGCCCGGCCCCAGAACAGGAGAAAATGTGCGCTGCATGACACTGCGCGAGTGGAGTGCGCAACTCAGAATGCAATGATCCGCACGATTCCCGTAGCGTGGAACCCATGAGTCATATCGCCCCCGCATCCCGAGCGAGGAGAGCACCTCGCCTCCTCATCGGAGTCGGCCTCATGCTCATCGCACTCGTGACCTCTGCGATCGCCTGTGGAGCTTACGCCCACTCACACGAGAGCACCGCCATGCCCGGAGTGAAGGTCGCAGGCGAGGACGTCACCGGAATGACCCGTTCTGAGATCTCTGAGCTGGTCGAGAATCGTTTCGCCGCTTCGACGGTCACCTTCACGGTCGCAGGGAAGACCCTTGAGATTCCACTGGCCGAATCAGGGGCAGATATTGACGAAAGCCTCATCGCCGACGCGGCCCTCAAAGGGGCGACCAACCCGCTTTCGCGCCTCCTGACCTCCGTTGCTCCACGCTCCGTCCGCCTTGCGCCAACCATTGACGAAGAGGGCTTCACGGCTCTCATCGACAGATTGGACGCCCTCGTGGGCGAGGCCCCCCTGTCGGCGAGCGTTGAACTCGACGATTCGGGGACTTCCCACCGGGTGATCCCAGGGCACGCGGGTCGCGGCGTTGACCGAGAGAGCGTACGCACTGCTCTCTTCGAAGCCTCAGAGAGCATGGAGTCCACTCGAGTTGAGCTTTCGGTCCACGAGATCGAACCCGAGGTGTCGACCGAGGAGGCGACACAGGCCGCCAAGGAGATGGATGCTCTGCTGCAAGCAGAAGTGTCACTCCAAGGTCCCAAACGCCTCCATGAGGCCTCGCCAACCGATAAGGCCTCGTGGGTGGGGGTGCGCAGAGCTTTTGGTGGACTCACCGCCGATGTCAATGGGAGCGCCGTACGGGAGTGGCTTGACGGGGTGGTCGCCGCAGAAGAAAGAGACCCGATTAATGCGATCGATGAAGTCGATGCGAATGGGACTCTTCTCGAGCCCGCCAGACCCGGCAAGGTCGGCATTGATGTGACGAATGTTGAGAACACGGCAGCTGAACTCGAAGAGGCCGTGAAGAAAGGCACCGGGTTTCACGGGGTCCTTGCGAGCCGTGAGATTCCTTTTGAAACGGAGCAGAGGGTCGTGGCCAATGGGCCGGAGCGTTTCGCCTACCGTGCGCGTGCGGGGGAGAAATGGGTCGATGTCGACCTGACTGATTCAACTCTCACCCTCTACCGGGGCCAAGAGCGGATCTACGGTCCGATCCTCATTAATCACGGCGGCGTCGGGCATGAGACCATCACCGGCGTGTACCACGTCTACCTCAAGTTCCCCGCTCAGGACATGGGGTGCACTCCCGAGTGGCCCTACTGCGAAAGGGCCGTGCCCTGGGTCTCCTACTGGCATGCGTCTTATGCGCTCCACGGTGCCCCCTGGGTTGAAGAATTCGGGATCGGCACTGACGAATCCTCACACGGATGCATCAACATCCCCGTTGATGAGGCGAAGAAGGTTTTCGATTTCGCCGAGATCGGGACGACGGTGGTCACTCACCGCTGAGCCCTGCGCGCTCATGAGCGCCCTTGACGAGAATCCTGGCGTCAAACAACTGGCGTCAAACAAGAACTCTGGCATCACGTGCAGGAATGAGCGCGGTCAAAAGGAGCAAGAATCCTCATGAGTTGGGTGGCGAGCTGCTGCCTCGCCTCGGCGTCGAGTGGGCCGAGGATTGTGCGTTCACACTCGAGGAGGGTGGCGAGTGCGTTGTCGACGCGGGCCCGCCCCTTGTCGCTGAGGCTCACGAGGACGACGCGCCGGTCCTCAGGCGAGGGGGAACGTGAAACGAGTCCCTTCAACTCGAGGCGGTCGATTCGGTTCGTCATCGTGCCCGAGGAGACGAGCAATTCCCCCATGAGGGTTCCGGGAGTGAGTGCATAGGGCGCGCCTGACCGGCGAAGGGAGGATAAAACATCGAACTCCCAGGGTTCGAGGCCGTGGGAGGCGAAGGCCCGGCGCCGTTCGAGGTCGAGGTGGCGTGCGAGGCGTGAGACGCGCGAGAGGACGAACATGGGGGAGGAGTCAAGATCGGGGCGCTCGAGCTTCCACGCGGCGACGATCTGGGCGACTTCATCCTGAGGCTCCATTCCCTCAAGATACTTGAGGTTGAGACAAAAGGAGAGGACTCAATCCCTTGACGGCACTCGCCCGCTTCAGCCCCACACGATCCTGCTGTTGTTCACAATCCTTTAGTTCCTCACGACCAGTTGGGGTGAGGGGCGGAGATTCCGCACCCCATTCCACACGAGGTTGACGACATGCGCGGCGACCTCGTCCTTCTTCATCCTGCGTTCGTCGAGCCACCATTGGCCGACCTGCGCGATCAAGCCGACAAGCATCTGCGCGTACAGGGGCGCCAGTGCCGGATTAATATCACCGCGTTCGAATTGAGCTGCGAGAAGGTGCTCAACCCTGCTGGCGACATCGCCCATGACTGAGGAAAAAGACCCCAGGGAACGGTCATTGGGAGCGTCCCGCACGAGGACCCTGAAGCCATCCGTGTGAGATTCAATGTAGTCGAGCAAAGCAAGGGTGGCATTTTCCAAAAGAATGCGAGGCCGCTCGGAGGACTCAAGAGAAGAATGCAAAGAGGAGATAAGAGCCTGGACTTCACGGTCGACGATGACCGCGTAGAGGCCCTCTTTTCCGCCGAAATGCTCGTAGACGACCGGCTTTGAGACTTTCGCCTTCGCTGCGATCTCCTCGACGCTTGTCGCATCGAAGCCGCGTGCGGCGAAGAGGGAACGCCCGATCGTCACGAGCTGCTCGCGGCGGGCAACACCGCTCATTCGTGTGCGCTTCTCAGACATATTCCCAGTATTCCATCTCTTGTCGCCTCCCAATCCTGCCTCTCGTTCGGGCGATTGCGGCCGCATCTTGCGGATTGTGTGTCCCCGAAGTGCCGTGATCGTGTCCTCATTCGGCGCGCGCTCGTCAGCTGTGAGGAGGCCGAGGAGCGCGAAGGGGTGGGTGTATGGCAGAATCATGGGTAGTTTCCGCCCTGGTGTAACGGCAGCACATGGGTTTTTGGTGCCTTTGGTCCGGGTTCGAGTCCTGGGGGCGGAGCGAGATAGCGGGTCGAGTGGCCCGCTCGAGGAAGGCAGAATCCATGACTGTTCCTGCAGCCGTTATCGTCCTCGCAGCGGGTCAAGGAACCCGCATGAAATCCGATCTTCCAAAGGTCGTGCATCCGGTTGCAGGCTTGTCCATGCTCGGCCATGCGCTCAGAGCAGCCCAAGCCCTTCACCCCGACCACCTTGTCGCCGTGGTCCGCCATCAGCGAGATATTGTCGCTGCAGAAGTGACACGCGTCGCCCCGGAGACCCTCATTGCCGACCAGGATGAAATCCCCGGCACCGGCCGAGCGGTTTTGTGCGCGCTCAACGCCATGGTCGAGGCCCATGGTCCCCTCGAAGGCACCGTCGTCGTCACCTCCGGTGATGTCCCCATGCTTTCCCCGCGCACTCTCGCCAACCTCGTCGCCCTTCACGAGGACGAGGGACACGCCGTCACGGTCCTCACCTCCATCGCCGCTGATCCGACGGGTTATGGGCGGATCGTGCGCAACGAGGCCGGGATCGTCACCGCGATCGTCGAACAGAAGGACGCCACCGAGGCTCAACGCCTCATCACCGAAGTCAACGCCGGGGTCTACGCCTTCGACGGGGCATTCCTCGCCAAGACTCTCCTCCACGTCGGTCAGGACAACGCCCAAGGCGAGGTCTACCTCACCGACGTCCTGGCAGCCGCTGCACCCGCGTCCCGGACCGCTGGAGCCCTCGTCCTCGACGATCCCTGGGAGGCTCAGGGCTGTAATGACCGCGCTCAGCTCGCCCTCCTCGCCGCCGAATTCAACCAGAGGATTTGCCAGGCGCATATGCGCCAAGGCGTGACGATCGTGGATCCGGCTTCGACTTGGATCGGCGTGGACGTTCAGATCGGCCACGATACCGTGATCTGGCCCGGAAGCGTCCTTCGCGGCGACACCATCATCGGTTCTCATTGTGAGATCGGTCCCGGAACAACCCTCGATTGTGCGAATGTGGCCGATCGCGCCCGGGTTCTAGGCTCCTGGGTGTCTAAAGCCGACGTCGCAGCCGATACGATGGTCGTACCATTCAGCGTCATCGGGCAGCCGGACAGAGGCTGACCCGTTCGGGTTCTCAGGGCAAGGGGAGGAACGCCGCATGAGCGGATTGGTGACCAGTGGAGAGAAGAGCCTCGTTCTCGTTTCAGGTCGAGCACACCTGGAACTCGCCGAGGAAGTCGGCAAGGAGATCGGCTGCGGCCTCTCCCCGGTGACCGCATACGACTTCGCGAGCGGTGAGATTTACGTCCGCTTCAACGAATCGGTTCGCGGCGCGGATGTCTTCGTCCTGCAGTCCCACACGGGTGACATCAATAAGTGGATCATGGAGCAGCTCATCATGATCGACGCTGCGAAACGCGCTTCCGCGAAGCGCATCACCGCAGTCGCCCCCTTCTACCCCTATTCCCGTCAGGATAAGAAACACCAGGGCCGCGAACCCATTTCGGCGCGCCTCATTGCCGACCTGTACAAGACCGCCGGCGCCGACCGCGTGATGAGTGTCGATCTTCACGCCTCCCAGGAGCAGGGCTTCTTCGACGGCCCGGTCGACCACCTTTTCGCAATGCCCGTCCTCGTGGAGTACGTGCGTTCGCGCATCGACTTGTCGAACACGGTGATGGTCTCCCCGGACGCGGGCCGTATCCGCGTCGCAGAGAAGTGGTCCTCGAAGCTGGGCGGCTGCCCGCTGGCTTTCGTCCATAAGACCCGCGACACGACTCGTCCGAATGTCGCTGTCGCGAATCGAGTCGTCGGTGAAGTCAAGGGGAAGGACTGTGTCCTCGTTGACGACATGATCGACACGGCGGGCACGATCACCGAGGCCGTGAAGGTCCTCACCAAGGCGGGTGCGAGGAAGGTCATTATCGTGGCCACGCACGGCATTCTCTCCGCCCCCGCGACCAGCCGCCTCTCCGAGTGTGGCGCGGACGAGGTCGTCGTCACCGACACTTTGCCGATCCCCGCAGACAAGCGCTTCCCGACTTTGACGATCCTGTCGATCGCGCCCCTGCTGGCCCGAGCGATCCGTGAGGTTTTCGACGACGGATCCGTCACATCCCTCTTCGACTGACTTTCATGTGACCGCCCTTGTCGGATACCCTTAAGGGGTTGCTCCGGCGAGGGCGGTCTCATACCGCCGTTATCGACAGGGCCTACCGGGTGGATCCTCGGGGTTCTTGACGCGCCGTAGCGTCCGAATCGAATCCTTCAGGAGGAATCCCCATGAGCGATAACCCGATCCTCGTCGCCCAGACTCGATCTGAGTTCGGCAAGGGCGCCGCCCGTCGTGCGCGCCGCGCAGGCCTCGTTCCCGCTGTCGTCTACGGCCACGGCGGTGATCCGCTCCACCTTGATGTGCCCGGTCACGAGCTCTTCCTCATCGTCCGTGGCAACGCGAACGCGCTCGTCGAACTCAAGATCGACGGAAAGTCCCAGCTGGCCCTCGTGAAGGACGTTCAGCGCCACCCCGTGTCGCGCAACATCCTGCACGCCGACTTCCTCGCGGTGAAGGCCGGAGAAAAGGTTGACGTCGAGGTTCCGCTCGTTCTCGTCGGCGAGGCCGCTCCCGCCACCCAGGCCGCGATCGAGGAGCACACCATCACCGTCAAGGCTTCCGCCACCGCGATCCCCGAGTCGATCGAGGTTGACATCACCGGCCTTGTCGCCGGAACCGTTGTTCGCGCCTCCGACCTGGTGCTGCCCAAGGGTGTCGAGTGCGAACTTGACGCTGAGAAGGACATTGTCATCATCTCCGAGCTCGCCGCTGAGGAAGAGGCTGCGCCAGAGGCTCCCGAGGCTGAATGAGCCAGAGCCGAGCGATCTTCTGGAAAGAAGCGAGGTGAACGGGCGGGCCGTGGGGTCCGCCCGTTCCCGCATTCACAGCGCGAAAAGAAACGAGGAGGAGTACGTGAACTCTGATCACACGCATAAGAGGGTCTACCAGCGTGGACCTGTGATTTTGCGGGGGCGTGCAATCCCGAAGGAAACCTCTGATACGAGGCTTTTGAGCACCCCGGAAGAGGTGGATTGGCTCCACGAGGACCCGTGGCGGGTCATGCGGATTCAGGCGGAATTCGTTGAGGGCTTCGGCGCGCTTTCGGAACTGGGACCGGCGATCAGTGTTTTCGGTTCTGCCCGGATCGAGGAGAACACCGCCTATTGGCTCCAGGCCTATCGGATCGGTGAATTGCTTGCGCAACATGAGCATGCGGTCATCACCGGAGGCGGTCCAGGTGCGATGGAAGCGGCGAATAAAGGAGCCTGGGATGCCGGGGGCACTTCGGTGGGCCTGGGGATCGAACTCCCGCACGAGCAGACCATGAACCAGTGGGTGTCGATCGGCATCAATTTCCGGTATTTCTTCGCTCGCAAAACGATGTTCGTAAAGTATTCTTCCGGTTTCATTGCCATGCCCGGGGGTTTTGGCACGATGGATGAGCTTTTCGAGGCCCTCACTCTCGTGCAGACCGGTAAGGTCGCGTCTTTCCCGATCGTCCTCGTGGGCTCGGACTACTGGTCGGGGATGCTCGATTGGCTCGCTTCTGCGATGGTCTCTTCGGGCACGATTGACAAGGTCGACCTCGATCTTGTCAAGCTCGTTGATGATCCTGAAGAGGCGGTCCGACTGGCCCTTCAAGGCTGAATCCACCCTGTGAAAGGGGCGTATTCCATTTCTTTGAGTGAGAAGTTCCTCGGAAACGGGTAAAATACTGGGGTGAGATGCGTGTGTTCACGCGAACTACGACAAGGAGCGGCAGATGGCAGCCATGAAGCCCAGGACCGGGGATGGTCCCTTGGAGGCGACGAAAGAAGGGCGCGGAATCGTCATGCGCATCCCGAGCGAGGGCGGCGGTCGGCTCGTCATTGAACTGACACCGAATGAGGCCTCTGAGCTCGCTTCCGCGCTGAGCGCGGCGGTCTGAAACCTCTCATTCATATATTGCGAAGCGGGCGCCCCGACGGTGAAACC
>ERZ773042.121-NODE-121-length-59644-cov-5.368743_pt1 | contig 59644 bp, 48 predicted proteins | sample MGYA00511664_ERZ773042 | MGnify/ENA primary metagenome ERZ773042 (study PRJEB29015, sample SAMEA2737984) | human oral metagenome | biome: human oral; feature: human-associated habitat; material: dental | place: China | collected 2036 ... | reverse complement strand
TCCCTTATTTAATTTTGGGATTTTCGCCGGTGGGAGTAGTAACTTTTTTAATAAAAATTTTCTCCAAAAAAGTTGTAACTTTGCGACTTCGTATTTTTCCTAAAAAGCACAAAAAATTATTCTTATAAAATATGATTTTTCTTATCAAAGCATTGCAGCTGATACTGGCTCTGTCGATACTGGTGGTAGTTCACGAGTTCGGACACTTTGGGTTTGCCCGACTATTCAAGGTGCGGGTAAACAAGTTTTACCTGTTTTTCAACCCCCGATTCTCCATTTTCAGGGCAAAAAAGATAAATGGCAAGTGGCAGATGAAGTTTTTCTCACGCAACTTGCCCGAGCACGAAGTGCAGGCTGTCGACGAAAACGGCGTGCCGAAGACCGACAAAAAGGGCAAACCCATAATGATACCCGATGACATCAACAAACTGCCTGCCGACGATTGGCGTCGCTATCCTGAGTCTACCGAGTGGGGTATTGGTTGGGTACCTTTCGGCGGGTATTGTGCCATAGCAGGTATGGTCGACGAAACGACCAAAGAGTCGTCGCTATCGAGTGAGCCTCAGCAATGGGAGTATCGTTCACGTAAGCCTTGGCAGCGTTTTTTTATGATTGTCGGTGGCGTACTGTTCAACTTTATCCTCGCCATATTGATTTTTGCTATGCTGTTGTTTAAAAACGGCGAAGAGGTCTTACCTGTCCGCAACGCATATCTCGGATACAAATACTGTCGTACGGCTCTCGATAACGGATTTCGTAATGGCGATATAATACTTGCTATCGACGGAGGCGAGGCAAATAGCAGCAAAGACGTCATAGAAAAGCTTGTGATAGAGGGCAAACGCAATGTTACCGTCAGTCGCAACGGTGAGACGACAACCGTCTGTCTGCCCGAAAACTTCGGAGAACAGTTCATAGAAGCCAAAGAAAAACAGTTTATGACGCCCGTTATACCGTTTGTCGTCGATAGTGTTATGCCGCAGTCGGCGGCGATGAGCAGAGGTCTGCAGCGTGGCGACAGTATCGTCGGAGTGGGAGGCAAGCCGCTTACCGACGTCGAAGATATTATGGCGGCTATCACCGATAATGCAGGCAAGATGACGACAATAGACTTCTATCGTCGTGGCAGCCTCGTTTCGGACAGTATTATGCCCGACGAAAACGGTAAAATAGGTGTAGTACTACGCGACCCGACACATATCTTCGAGACCGAGAAGATTCGTTACGGCTTCTTTGCCGCCTTCCCTGCCGGTATACGTATGGGGTGGGAAACTCTCGTGTCGTACGTAAAGCAATTCAGACTTGTGTTTACCAAGGCGGGAGCCAAGTCGGTAGGCGGATTTGCCGCTATCGGCAACCTCTTCCCATCGCAGTGGAATTGGACTATATTCTGGAGTATGACGGCTCTGCTATCGGTTATACTTGCCTTTATGAATATATTGCCAATACCATTTCTCGATGGAGGATATATACTTTTTATCATCTACGAAATGATAACGGGCAAAAAACCGAGCGACAAGTTTATGGAGATATCTCTGAATATAGGTATGATCCTTGTTCTGGGCTTGCTTGTATTTGCCAACGGTAACGACCTGCTGAAATGGATTACATCTATGTTCTGATGAATAAGTGATTGTGTTAAAGACAGCCTTATATGGCTGTCGTTTTTTTGTGCTAAAAATGGAAGTTCCAACTTACCGACGGCACTATCGAGAACAGATACATCATCTTGCCTTGCAGTTTGTTGGGGTTGTCTTTGTCTTTGACAAAATATATCGTCCAAGGGTTCTTGCGGGCGTATGCGTTGTAGACAGATATGTTCAGTTCGTGCTTAAATCGTTTGTGCGGCTGCGATAGTTTCCACGTCGCCGATAGGTCGAGACGGTGGAAGTCGGGAAACCTGTAAGCGTTTCTCTTCGACGGGATAATCACCCATTTGCCGTCGGTAGAGCCTATGTCGCCGACCCAATAGCGCCCCTCGGGGTAGGTAACGGGCTGTCCTGTGGAATAGACCCACGTTGCCGACAGCGTCCAACGCCTGTTTAGCTCGTAGTTTACCACGACGGATATGTTGTGAGGCTTGTCGTAAGGCGAACGATAACGGTCGCCACCGTTTACTTCGTCTATCTGACGAAAGCTGCGGGCGAAGGTATAGCTCACCCAGCCGTTGATACGTCCCGAAGGCTTGGCTATCATCAGTTCGAAGCCATAGGAATAGCCTTTGCCGAACTGCAACTCGCGTTCGAGGTCTTTATTGCCGAGCAGTCGGGCACGGTCTTTGAAGTCGATTACATTGGTGTAGTGCTTGTAATACACCTCTGCCGACGTTTCGAGAGTGCCGTCGAAGAAGTCGTGGAAGTAGCCGAGCACAAGCTGGTTGCAGAGCTGCGGGCGTACGTTGTTCGACGCCGAAAACCATATCGACAGTGGCGAGCCTGCCGTAGAGTTGGAGGCTAACTGTATGTATTGGGCAGAGTGTGAGAATGAGGCTTTTATCGAGTTGTGCCGCCCCAGAGAGTAGTTGAGGCTGATACGCGGCTCGAGCCTTAGGTTGGTGTTGTATATCTGTCCTTTTTTTGTGAAAAAAGAGTCTACCACCGCATAGTTGCGTATGTTGTACGTTATGGAGTCGTTGCCGAGATTGTTCATCATAGACAGACGTAGACCGTATCGAATACCGAGTTTGTCGAACAGTGTCGTCTGATGAGAAGCATACAGAGCGTGTTCGAGCGTATACATAGGCGAGAGCTGAAACGATGAGTTGTCTATCAGCGTATTCTGCCCGCTACCGCCGCCTTTGCCCGGGTCTATCCGATGGTGGACAGCCTGATAGCCGAACCTTATACTGTTGTTGGAGTCGGGCAGCCACGTGAAATCGAGTTTGCCGCCTATGTCGTTCAGCACAGACTTCCAGTCGAAGCTAATCTCCTCGGATATGTCCTCGAGCAGGAAGTAGTCGTATTTACTCGTAAAGACGGATAGATTCGATACCAATCGGGGCGAAAAGACGTGGTGCCAGCCTGCCGACCCTACGTTGTTGCTGAAAGATATGCCTGCAAGTTGATTTTTGAAGTGGTCTTTGCCCGAATATACGGATAGGAACACACGGTCGTTGCGGCTTATAGTCCAGTTGAGCCTTCCATTGAGGTCGTAAAAGTAGAGTTTGGCGTTTTTTATCGATTTGTCGTTGGCAAGAGGGATAAATATATCGGCATAAGTACGTCTACCCGACAGCATAAGACTTACCTTCTCGTCTACAATGGGAGCTTCTATCGTCAGTTTCGACGAGATAGTGCCGATGGAGCCGTTTACACGCAGCTTTTTCGTTATATTGTCTTTTGTACGCACCTCCATCAGCGACGAGAGCCTGCCGCCGAAGGCAACGGGTATATCGCCCTTATAGAGCTTTACGTCTTTTATGGCGTCGTTGTTGAATATCGAGAAGAAGCCGAGAAGGTGCGATGCTCCGTATATCGTGGCGTCGTCGAGCAGTATCAGATTTTGGTCGTAGCCGCCGCCGCGAACGCTGAAGTTCGATGAACCTTCGGCTACCGCTTGCACTCCGGGTAGTAGCTGCAATGCTTTGACGATGTCTACCTCGCCCATCATTGCTGGGATTGCCTTGATGGCAGTAGCCGACAGGCGATTGACAGAAGGCTCTATACGTCGGATATTTTGGTTTTGCTCGGCAGAAATCTCTACACTGCTAAGTATGGTGGATATTGCCGACAGACGAATATTGCGGCGGGTGTCTTGTGAGATATTGATGTTTAACGTATCGGTTTTGTAGCCCGTAGAGGAGACTATTATCGTGTGTTTGCCTTTGGGTAGCGAGAGCGAATATTCGCCTTTGTCGTCGGTTACAGTGCCCTGATTCAAGTCGACGACGCTCAGCGAGGCTCCTATGAGGATTTCACCCGTATTTTTATCGCCGATATTGCCGTAAAGCACTACCTCTTGGCTTATCGCCGATAGGCTTACAAATAAAAATATTAAGAAAAAACAGTATCTCACAGTATGCGTATCAGCTTATTTTCACTCCTTCTTTGTCGGTTACTTTGCCTATAACTGTTGCTTTCTCGTCATGTTTTTCGAGTATGGCTATGGCTTCGTCGGCTTCGTCGGCAGACATCGCCACGACCATTCCTATACCCATATTGAATATGTTGAACATCTCGTCGTGCGGTACGTTGCCATATCTTTCGAGGAAGCGGAATACGGGAGAAATCTCCCAGCTGCCCTCTTTGATTTCGATACCCTGTCCTTTGCCAAGTATACGCGGGATATTTTCGTAGAAACCGCCGCCTGTGATGTGACTTATACCGTGTACGTTGCAGCGACGTACGACATCTAAAACGGGCTTTACATATATCTTGGTCGGGGTGAGCAGCACCTCGCCAAGAGTCTGCCTATCGGACAACTCGGGGTATATTTTATTCAAATCCAGATTGTTGTCGGCAACGATTTTGCGTACCAAACTGAAGCCGTTGGAGTGAACGCCTGTGGAGGCGATGCCTATTAGCACGTCGCCTACTGCTACACGCGAGCCGTCGATGAGTTGCGACTTCTCCACAGCGCCGCAGGTGAAGCCTGCTATGTCGTATTCGCCCTGCTGATACATCGATGGCATCTCGGCTGTCTCGCCGCCGACGAGGGCACAACCTGCCTGCCTACACCCCTCAGATACGCCTGCTACGATTTGCTCTACCTTGGCAGGGTCTGTGGTGCCGATGGCTATATAATCGAGGAAAAAGAGAGGCTCGGCTCCCTGTGCCAGCACGTCGTTGACACACATAGCCACGGCGTCGATGCCGATAGTATCGTGTCGGTCGAGGGCGAAGGCTATCTTGAGTTTGGTACCTACGCCGTCGGTACCGCTGACCAGTACGGGTTCTTTGAGTTTCAATGCCGACAGGTCGAACATACCGCCAAAGGCTCCGATATTACCCATCACGCCGAGTCGGGAGGTCGACGATACGTGTTTTTTTATTCTGCTTACTACCTCGTAGCCTGCCTCGAGATTAACGCCTGCTTGCTGATAACTTACTGCCATATTTTTGTAGTGGTTCGAAAAAGTATAATCTTTTAAATTACTATGATTTTTATGGCTGCAAAGATACAAAATAGTTACGAAAGAATATGAATAAATATCGTAAGAATCTTGTATTATGATGTTTTATTTGTTCATTGGGATTGGAGACCGGAGTGATGATAAGGAATTGTCGGGTCACAGGTTTTTACTACTTTTGCTTAGCAAAATTTTGTTCATAAAACATATAAAAACAGATTATCGTTATGCCATTCTTAGAATCGCTCGGGATATACCAGTCATACGTGTATGTGATGGTGATGTTTGTAGCAATATTTTTATTTATTTGCTCACTAATCAAAAACAATATCGTGCGTGCTGTCGTGGCTACTGTTGCTGTGGTCTTCATTGCCGCTCAGATGTTTTCGCTCTATTCGACGCAGACCTTTGTAGGCTATCAGTTTTACGTTCATGCCAATATCAAAGGTGTAAACGGTATGCAGGGATATTTCGTGAAGCAGATGGTAGTTATCGGCAGTGTGGTGGCGGTGTTGTGGGTGGTGTATTTTTTGTCGTACCGTCTATTACAAAGGATACTGAGCCGTGCGGGTCGTCGGGTGAGATTTGCTGTTGTGGGAATGTGCGTATTGCTTCTGGTGCTGATGTGTGGGCTGGTAACCTTGCGAGGAAATTTCGTCAGAGATACCAAAACGCTACTGCCGCTCTTCGCATCGAAACATTCCGACGATTTCAGAGCCGTCCTCGAGCGATACGGTATGGGCGATTACGTATCACCCGAGCATATAGAAGCCATTGCCGATGGGCGTAACGTCATCGTAATCTCGATGGAGTCGATGGAGAAGAATATCCTTCTCTGTCCCGATTCGCTTACACCACGCCTCAATAGGCTAAAGAACGAATGGCACTCTATCGACATATACCCCAATAATGGTAGTTCTTGGACTTCGGGGTCGCTCTATACTTCTCTTACGGGCTTCCCTGCAGAGTTTGGTATAGGCAGTAATCAGATATTCCACACCGCCATACACTCGAATATATCGAGTATAGTAGACGTCTTTCGCAAGAACGATTATCGTACCATTTTCCTCATCGGCAATGCCGAATTTTCGGGCACGAGGAATATACTTACTACTTTCCATTTCGACGAAATAGTAGACTACCTCTGGGCTCCCGATACATTCGACGTATCTGCATTGGGCTTGCACGATAGAGATTTGTTTGCTTTGGCGAAAATAAAAGTCGAGGAGCAGCTCGGCAAGGGCAAACCTTTCTTTATGTTCATCTCCACTACCGACTCTCACTTCCCCGATGGTATCGTCGACCCAAAGATGGAGAAGGTAATATCTCATCGCAATAACGGCTTCGACTTCTGTGTATCGGTGCTCGACTATGTCGTGGGCGACTTCATCGACTACCTCCGTCGCCGCCGTGTGATAGACAATACCACTATTTTCCTCTACCCCGATCACCTGAAGATGGGCACTCCTCCCACCTGCGGAGACCCCAAAGACCGACGCCTCTATGTTATCTCCAACTCTGCCTCACTGCCACAGTCGCAGAAGAAACTCTATCAGATAGATATACCGCATATAATACTGCAAGGAGCAGGAGTACGCCACAACCTCCGTTTCCTTACCGACTATATCGCCGACGATGACAAAAACCTCTGGATAGAGCAGCACCTCACACCGCTGACCGAAATCAATACCAGCGGTATAGTACGCAACTCCAAGATTCTTGCCGATAGCGACACGGTAGCACCAGACAGGGGAATGGTAAAGTAGTAGCATATCGATGTTCTTATTACTTTTGTCTTCCGTAACGCTTGATACGGTGTCGGGCGTTTTTAAAAAAAAGGTATGGGCTGCCAAAATTATTAAAAAAAAATAGGGTATTTCTGTTAACCAAGTATTCGTTTTTTATTTGTGAGGAAAAAAACTTACCTTTGCCGAGCATTGTGATAAAAAATACGGATATATTAATTGGATTCAATATCGAAAAACTAAAAATCGAGTGAGTTATGAAGACTAAGACTTTTATTGCTATGTTACTTTGTTGTCTATGTGGTTCGGCTTGGGCACAATCCCTCGAAGGGCGTGTTACCGACGAGCGTAGTCAGCCGTTGGAGTTTGTCAATGTGGTTCTGTACTCTCTACCCGACACTGCACAGATTACAGGGACTATCACGGATGCCGACGGTAATTTTTCACTGACGAACGAGAAAGTAAGCAATGGTTTTATTGAGGTATCGTTTGCGGGCTACCTCACGCAGAGGGTAGGACTTAGACAGGGACAGACCATAGTCTTACAGCCCGATACCGCTCTGCTCGGCGAGGCGGTGATAAGTGCCGTTGTGCCCAAAATAAAGATTCGAAACGATGCTCTGGTGGCTACCGTCGAAAACTCGGTGCTCAAAGAGGCGGGCACTGCCAACGAAGTACTCAAACGTCTGCCGTCTGTGTCGGGGAACGACGGAGACTATTCCGTATTCGGCAAAGGGAAAGCCGTTATATATATCAACAATCGTGAGTTAAGAGACCCCTCGGAGCTTGACAAACTCAATTCGGCGGATATACGCGATGTGGAGATAATCACCAACCCCGGTGCTCGTTACGATGCTTCCGTAAAAGCGGTCATACGCATAAACACTATCCGTAAAGCAGGCGAAGGCTTCGGGTTCGATTTGCGGTCGAGTTACTATCAGTCGGAGAATGTCGATTTGGTAGAGCAGTTGAACCTCAATTACCGCAAAAACGGCTGGGATATTTTCGGTACAATGGCTTATTATCAAAACGAATTTTTACAAAAGAGCAATGTATTGCAAAAAACTTATGTAGATACGCTTTGGCTTCAGAACAATGATTTTATCACAGAAAACCATACAAAAACGATAGAGGCGATAGCAGGAATAAATTACGAGATTTCGCCAAAACATTATGTAGGGGCACGATATACTCTGTCTGCCTCCCCGAATGGTAAGATTATTACCAATACAAACAGTCGGATTTATGCAGGCGATACGGGTAACGTTTATGACGAACTGACCAGTGTAACGGACGATTTCTCGGCTCGTAAGCCTGCTCACAGGATAAATGCATATTACGACGGTACGGTGGATAGGTTGAATATTAATTTTAATACCGATTTTTATACCGACAACCAATCTTCGCGGTCTACGATAACGGAGAAAAGCCTAAAATACAGCGATAAAACCGTTACTTCGGAGAATGATGTGGATAATCGTCTTGTTGCAGCCAAACTTATCTTGTCGTATCCCGTCTTTGGCGGCAGTCTGTCGTTGGGTAGCGAATATACCGATACATATCGTAGAGATAAATATGTAAACCGCGAAAATACTCTCCTTTCGCTCAATACTACTATCGAAGAGCGGAATACAAGTATTTTTGCCGAATACTCGTATGCTCTCCCTTTCGGGCAGCTTGGAGCCGGGCTGCGGTACGAAAATGTAAAGTCTGACTATTTTGTCGACGACAAACCGATAGACGAACAAAGTCGCCGTTATTCGCAGTGGTTCCCCAATGCAAGTTTCGCAACTAATATCGGGAATATTTCTTTACAACTAAGCTATACCGCAAAAACGAAACGACCGACATACAGAGAGCTGAGCAATAATACTTTTTATATGAACAGACTTACTATGCAGAGAGGTAATCCGTTGTTGAAACCGACTCTAATGCAAGATATTACTCTTATCGGTTCGTGGAAGTTTATGCAAGCGATGATAAGTTACAAAGAGGAGCGAAATGCCGTACTTCATTGGACTGAGCAGGACAAAGACACTCCGAAAATATCGATTGTGTCGTTCAGGAACTTCGACAGACTGCCGCGTATGACCGCACTTTTGGCTGCTGCTCCCTCTTTTGGCATCTGGACACCGCAGACAAGCGTCGGGTTTCAAAAACAATGGATAACGATAGATATTAATAATAAAAAGATAAACCTTAATACTCCCGTATTTTTGTTTTCTATGAAAAATTCCATCTCCTTGCCTAAAGGATTTTTATTCACTCTCGATATGACTTTCCAGAGCAAAGGAGACTATCAGAATGTATATCTTGCCAAGAATAAGTTTATCGTAAATACCGGTATTACCAAGTCGTTTTTCGATAAACGGCTTCGTGTAGAACTGAAAGCACACGACTTGTTTAGAGCCGTCGAAAGCAATTTGCTCTACAACGAGAAGATGGAGCTGATACAAACCAACATATTCGACAACCGAGAGATTGAATTGACCTTGCGTTACAACTTCAATACGGCAAAAAGCAAATACAAAGGCACCGGTGCGGGCAACAGCGAAAAAGAACGACTGTAAGGCATACAATACAGCAAAGATTGCCTTACGATGGAGAGTATAGCAGTCTTTTTCGGAGTTTTAGCGTCCTGCTCAGGTGTTTTGTAGAAATATGTTTATCCGTTGTATGTGTTTTTGATATAGTCGTGGCAGGGATTGTCTTTGCTTACTATTTTGCAAGGATTGCCAAGTACCAGCGAGTTGGGCGGCACATCTACATTGACAAACGCATTGGGAGCAATCAGCACGTTAGACCCTATATTTATATTGCCTACTATGACTGCACCTGTACCTATCCATACGTTATCGCCAATGGTCGGAGTTCCTTTCAGCTTCCCTCTGTTGGCTTGTCCTATTGTAACTCCGTTGGCTATATTGCAGTTTTCGCCTATTATTGCCCGTTCGTTGATAACCACTGCACCGCGGTGTCCGATATAGAAACCTGCCCCTATCTTTGTGCCGACAGGTATCTGGTATCCGTATTTGAAAGAGTATCGCCTCTTCATAACGGCAAATAATATCCAAGCAGGGGAGTATCTTTTGCTGTTTGCCATACGTCGCAAGCAATACATATATCTGAAACCGGGAAACCGAAGTCCGCGAATAAACCCGCCTATTCCTGTCAGCCCACCGTATCTGAAAAGGTCTGCCTTCACTGCCCTGTGCATAGAGTGCCGTTTTTTTATGTTTTAAATGTTCGGCGAAATTAACAATAAATTTTCATTTTACCGAGAAGACACAATATCTTCGGCTATTTTATGGGTATTTCCCTTGTATTTTCGGGTGTAAAAACGTAGAGTATCTTCCGCAAACTTCCAAAATCCCCGTGACGAATTTATACGAAAAATGAGTATCTTTGCATCGAGAAAACCCCTATGTCTGACTGTGAAGTAAGATATAACCTGCTGGTAAGTCGGATTGACGTAGAAGTTTACATATTAACTTATAAAACAATATAGATATATGAAAAGAAAAGAATTTCTTTTGTTGTTGCTGTCTGTAATACAGATTGGTGTGTTTGCTCAGAAAACCGAAGATGAAAATAATCTGTACTGGCAATCGGACAGAAAAATTAATTTCTCCGACTATCAATCGAAGTCGGATACCAACTGCATAAAATACAACGAACGATACGGGCTAAAAATGTCTTCGAGTATAGGTTTCAGATGGGTTGTTGATGTACCCAAAAGATGGAGAGGGAAGATGGACAAAGCTTATGTAGTTCCTGTCTTTTGTAAAAACTGTTCTTGTATCCTTGCCGAAGATTCTATGTCATTGAAAACAGACAGGTTACTGTTTGATATAACAGAGATTCTGTCAAGAAATATCCGTAAAGAGTTGGACGAATTTCAAAGAGCGACTAACGTTGACAATGTCAATGAAATGTTTTTCACAACTGTCAAAAACAAATGGGACGAATTAAGAGGAGACTTTTTTGCCACAGTTATACGTGAAATATTAATCGAAAAGCAAGAGGGGGCATACGAGAAATGGAGAGAAAAGATTGATGAGATGTTGGAAAAAAGAAAGGAATATGCTACCAAGCCTGAAGATTGTTTTAGGTTTATCGCAGGTAAACCGATAGAAAAAGGTTATAAAAAGGCAAAAAGTATTATGGGCGATATGAGAAGCAAGAATAGTAATGACACCGAAACGACCGAATAATACCCCTGTATGATTTCGGGGAAAATAAAATCTTTAATTTCTGATTCGTAATTAAATATGTTGTTCGCCTCTATATTGCATTTCCACAGGGCAATCACAAGGATTGCCCTTAATTGTTATTACATCGCTATATACTCTACTGCTTTATCATCTTCAATACTGCTCCGTCAGCAAGGACGAGATAGACGCCTTTGGGCAGGTGTGATACTGCCAGACGGTCTGTATTCGCGGCACGGGTTACCTCTATGCCGTACATATTATATATGCGTACCTCCTGCACGGATGTCGAGAGGTGCAGCTCGTTGTCTGTGGGGTTGGGGTAGATGGAGATAGCCTCTTCTGATGAGGCTTCGTCTATACCCGTAGAGGCACAGTCGTAGCTGCCAGTGGTGTTGATATCCGTATAGTTACCGTCGTCTTTATATTTTCTTACATTCCAATGCTTGTTGATGGCGTTCTGTGCGTTGGTGGCTGTGACTATGGCTATTTCGGCTTGATCCGACGATTCGCCTAAGGGAAATATTGATGCATATTCAAAGATTGTCGCTACTACATCTGGCAGGGAGCAGTAGATGCGGTCGAGAGTGTAGGTAGAGAAGTTGTTGCGGTAGCAATGCAATGTCCTCAACGCATTGCATCCACTTATGTTGATGGAGGTAAGCTGGTTTTGGGAACAATTTAACGCATTCAACTCAGTGCATATGCTTACGTCGATGGTAGTAAGTCGATTGTTTTCACAATCTAACCCCGTCAACTGGGTATTCTTCGAGACATCGATAGCCGTAAGCTTATTAGACCCACAATATAACCCTATCAACAAGGGATTCTTTGTTACATCAATGGTCGCAAGCTGATTGTTTTTACAATCTAACCCCGTCAATTGCGTGTTCTTTGTTACGTCGATGGCTGTAAGCTGATTGTTGTCACAAGATAACGTCGACAACAATGTATTCTTCGAGACGTCAATGGCGTTAAGATTATTTGAGCGACAATCTAACCCCGTCAACTGCGTATTCTTCGAGACGTCAATGGAGGTAAGTTTATTGAAACCACAATATAATTCCTTCAACAGTATATTTTTGTTTACGTCTATGGAGGTGAGTTTATTTTTTTCACAATTAACCCTAATCAGTTGCGTATTCTTCGAGAAGTCAATGGCTGTAAGATTGTTTGAGCGACAATCTAACGTCGTCAACTGCGTATTGTGGCTTATGTTGATGGAAGTAAGTTGATTCCCTCCACAACTTAACCCCGTCAGCAGCGTATTCTTTGTTACGTCAATGGCATCAATCTGATTGTTTGGGCAGTTTAACTCCGTCAACTGTGTATTGTGGCTTACGTCGATAGCGGTAATATTAGCTTTGTTGAAGCTGCAATTGAAGCCTTTTACGTTGCCGTAGATTCTCATAGTGTCGGCTGCTGCTGTATAGGAGCTATAACTACTCCATTTGGTGCCGACGGTGATATTTGTCGTATTGTCTCCGCTTACTATCCGTACGGGTGTGTTGGCGAAGTCAGCTTTGAGAGAGAGACTTATCTTCTTGCCGTTCTTGACGGTAAGGGAAATATAGCGTTCCATGTTTACTGTTTGTGCCTGAGCTGCGGTACTGAGCAGAAGCCCCGTGAGGGCTACAAAAAATACTTTTTTCATAAATATAATTAATTGTTGATATATATACTGAGTGCAAAGGTAATATGTTTTTTTTGCATTTAGCCAAAAAAAACATATAATTACGAGGGAGAAATTACTATTGGCAGTACTAATAAGGTTTTTGGGAAGTTGGATTTTAGGTTTTGGATGCGTTGTTTAGGGCTATTGGGTTTTACAAAAAAAAGTCAGCCCTGATTTTTATCGAATAGCAATAGATACTGATGCCTTAATAACCAATCATATAGCACGACACATCGTTTTCGACAATTAAACGCTTAAACATGACACCTAAAACTTACCTTCTTTGTTTGCCTCGTCGATGCTCTGGTAGAGAGCCGTGGGGTAATTGCCGCTGAAGCAGGCAAGGCAAAGCTCCTTTCGGCAGCCCGACTTGTAGAGAGCCTCCTGCGATAAGAACGCCAGCGTATCGGCACCGATAGCCTGACGCACCTGCTCCACACTCTTGCGAGCCGACATCAGTTCGTCGAATGTGCTCGTGTCTACGCCGTAGAAACAGGGGTGTGTTATCGGGGGCGACGCAATGCGGACGTGTATCTCTTTGGCGCCTGTCTCGCGTAGCATAGCCACTATACGTCGCGATGTGGTGCCGCGTACCAAAGAGTCGTCTATGAGCACCACGCGTTTGTCTTTCACTATCGAACGCACGGCAGATAGCTTCATCTTCACCCCCTTCTCACGCATATCCTGCGACGGCTGAATAAACGTCCTACCCACGTATTTATTCTTTACCAATCCTTGCTCGTATGGTATCCCGCTTGCTTCGGCATATCCTATCGCCGCACTAAGCGATGAGTCGGGCACGCCGATTACTATATCGGCGTCGGCGGGAGCCTCCTCGAACAACAGTTTGCCGCTCTCTTTGCGGAACGAGTGTACGTTGCAACACTCCAAATCGCTGTCAGGACGCGAGAAGTAGACAAACTCCATCGCACACAGGTAATGATGTTTGAATTTCGAATAATCTGTCGATGTCATACCGTTTCGGTCGAAGACGACTACTTCACCCGGCTCGACGTCTCTTACGAACTCTGCTCCGACAATGTCGAGGGCACAGGTCTCCGAACTGACGACATATCCGCCGTTGAGCCGTCCTATCGAGAGCGGACGCAGCCCATATTTGTCGCGGGCGGCATAGAGTTTGTTTTCTGTAAGGATAAGGAAAGCGAAAGCTCCCTCTATCATATTCAACGCTTCGATGATATTGTAGAGTTTGGCTGCCTCGTCTTTCTCTTTTTTTATAAGATGTGCCAGTATCTCCGAGTCGGAGGTCGATTGGAAGATACTTCCCCTGTCTTCGAGGTAGTTCGACAATTCCCTCGAATTGACGAGGTTGCCGTTGTGTGCCAAGGCAAAGTTGCCCGTATGGTGGCGGAATACGAACGGTTGCACGTTCTTGATACCTCCTCCGCCGGCAGTGGAGTAGCGTACGTGCCCGATAGACGCACTGCCCTCGAGCGACGACAGATTTTTCTCGTTGAATATCTCCGTTACCAACCCTTCGCCTTTGACATTGGAGAATACGCCGTCGTTACACGCTACTATGCCGCAACCTTCCTGCCCGCGATGTTGCAGCGAGTGCAAGCCATAGTATGTGAGGTTGGCAGCATTCTGCACGCCAAATACACCGAAAACACCGCACTCCTCGTGTAACTCTCTATCTGGTATTTGTGCAAGTGTGCTAAATGTAGAATCTTGTTCGTATTCGAGCATTTATCGATAAAAAATGATGTTAGATATAAAATTTATTGAGGATATTTATCTGCCTTCAATTTTACGGCACAAAGGTATAAATTATTTTCCTTATTTATCGTATCCCTTTATAATGAGAAAACAGAATAATAGTAAGTCTATTCTTTTATGCGAATTATAATTTGCAACCGCTTACAGAGTCTCCGTGTTTGTACGTGATAGTCCTTACTTTAGGATTTGGTCTGGGATTGACCTCATATTTTATAATCGAAGTCCAGTATCTGTCAAGATTTTTCCAAATTTTGTAAGACAACTTTCCATCAATAACAATAGTAGAATGAGTTTGATTGTCGGGGAAGACATAATTTCGAGAATAGAAAGTAATATGATTGGATGTAATGAAGGGAACTCTTACCCTGACATTTTCTTCTTCGTAAAAATTATTATTGCTGTCTCGCAGGTACAGATGATGCATGATTCTATTCCCCTTTACCGTATATACGGTGATTCCTTTTATTTGGTCGTCATTTACAGTACTTTCGCTGGCAATAGAATTGGTATATATTACAAACGCCATTATATGGTCTTTGAATGCTATGTTTTTATCGGCACAATATTTCATAAAAAACTGCAACATATTTTCGTCTATATCTGAGGGTGTAACGCTCTCTTTTTTTGTCCCATCGTCCTCATTCCTTACATATATATTGAAAGTAGAGGTCATAGATTTATTCATCAGGTTGAACCGAAGGGTTTGTCCTATCAAGTCGGGATCTCTGCCACAGGTCTCATCTATCTTTATAGTGTTGCGATTACACGATACGAGTAAACATAACACTATGGCTAATATACTTGCGTGTTTCATAATAATATAAATTATAAGTTTTTAATTAATAGATTGTTTTTGCTCTTTTGGTAAAGGGGGAGAGCTAAAAACCCCTCTTTGTGTATGGCTATATGTGAGGAGTGCTTCCATTAGCTTTGAGCATTGCCTGCCATACACGTTATCAAAAGAGTGATAGAGGCATACCTCCGAGCTCTCTATACGACTATCGCTGCCATATAGAGCGGAAGCATAAGACAATGCCGAAGCGGGGAAGGTATTTGATGAATTTTATAAAATAGTCCGTTGAGTCTTTTAATGAAAACCCAACATAGCAGTAGCGTATCTTTTGTATTAAGGTATGGTTTTGTGCTCTTATGCGGGTGAGATAGCCTATTTCCCTAAATACATACATTATTATATGCCAAACAATACCCCACCACCTATGAGTAAAACAAGCGGAGTGCTCTAAGTTGTATAGTCTATTGGCATTCATAGCGATATATTATTGCTAATAAAACTACGTGGCAAAGTTAAATAAAGTTTTTTATATTTCTAAATATAATTTTACGGATAATTTTTAATCCACAAGGCTATACCCAACAAAAAAACGACCATACCAAACGATACGGTCGTCTTTTTTTAGCGATATTTTATTGTCGCTGTTTTATTTGCTGAGATAATTCAAGACGTTTTTCTCGATACGTTGTTCGATATCTTCGTTGTCCGATACCGTGAATTTCTCTCCCGTAATCTGTTCGTACAGCTCTCTGTAACGCTCCGATATGCCACGAACTACCTCGTCGGTCATTTCGGGTATCGTCTGTCCCTCTTTGCCTTGGAAGCTGTTGTTCATAAGCCATTGTCTGACAAACTCTTTCGAGAGCTGCCGCTGCGGCTTGCCCGCTTCGAAAAGCTCGCGATAGGTGTTTTTGTAGAAGTAGCGCGACGAGTCGGGTGTATGTACCTCATCCATAAGATATATCGTACCGTCGGCAGTACCAAACTCATATTTGGTATCCACAAGTATCAGCCCGCGTCGGTCGGCTATCTGCGTGCCGCGTTCGAAAAGAGCCAGAGCATAACGCTCCACAACGGCGTAGTCTTCGGCACTTACAAGCCCTTGGGCTATTATCTCCTCTTTCGAGATATTTTCGTCGTGCCGTCCGAGCTCCGCCTTGGTCGTGGGGGTAACTATCGGTGTGGGGAACTTCTCGTTTTCACGCATACCGTCGGGTATTGGCACTCCCGAGATAGTCTTAGCACCGGCTTTGTAGTCTCTCCACGCACTGCCGCACAGGTACCCGCGTACTATCATCTCTATTGGGAACCCTTTGCACATTATGCCGCAGGTAACCATCGGGTCGGGTGTGGCACACTTCCAGTTGGGGCAGATGTCTTTGGTCTCGTCCAAGAACTTAGCTGCTATTTGGTTCAATATCTGCCCTTTGAAAGGTATTCCGCGAGGCATCACCACGTCGAAAGCCGAAATCCTATCGGTAGTAATCATCACCAACTCTTTGCCGCCGATGGTATAGACATCGCGCACTTTGCCGTTGTACACGGCAGTCTGGTTGGGGAAACGATACGAAGTTTTTATCAATGCGTTCATTTTGTCTACGAAATCGATAATCACTGTTTTTTAGCCGTAATAGCCTGATTGGCTGTAATAGCCGTCATATAGTAAATATCGTCTACCGAACATCCGCGAGACAGGTCGTTGATGGGAGCAGCCATACCTTGCAGTACCGGACCTACCGATACGGCACCGCCGAGTCTTTCGACCATTTTGTAGGCTATATTGCCTATTTCCAAAGCGGGGAATACCAATACGTTGGCTTCGCCTGCCACGGGGCTGCCCGGTGCTTTGAACTTACCTACCGAAGGTACGAGTGCGGCGTCTGCCTGCAACTCTCCGTCTATTTTGAGTTCGGGTGCCATCTGTTGAGCCATTCCCGTAGCCTCTACCACTCTGTCTACGAATTCGTGCTGTGCCGAGCCTTTGGTAGAGAAGCTGAGCATAGCCACTTTCGGTTCGATACCTATCATATTTTTCATTGTCCTGCCTGTGCAGACAGCTATCTGAGCAAGCTCCTGAGCCGTCGGGTTGGGCATTACCGCTACGTCTGCCACGAGCAAGAAACCGTCTTCGCCGTATGCTTTCTCTTTGCAGAACATCAGCATAGCTCCCGATATGACGCTTATGCCTGGTTGTGTCTTTATTATCTGCAGAGCGGGACGAAGCACATTGCCCGTAGTGTTGCGTGCTCCTGCGAGTTCGCCGTCGGCATCGCCCGATTTTATCATAAGGCAGCCGAAATATAGCGGGTCTTTTACGAGCTCTACGGCTTGTTCGCGTGTCAGACCTTTGTTTTTCCTCAGTTCGAAGAGTAGGTCGGTGTATCTCTCCGCATCCGCGCTCTTCTGCGGGTCGATGATAGTTGCCCGTTCGATGTTCTTCAACCCGTTTTCTTTTGCCAGAGCGAGTATCTTGTCGCTCTGTCCGAGCAAGATTATTTTGGCAATGCCATCGCCAATTATTCTGTCGGCTGCTTTCAGTGTGCGGGGCTCGTCGCCCTCAGGCAAAACGATTCGTTGCGGATTCGATTTTGCCGTCTCGATAAATCTCTTTAGTATTTCCATATCTTATCTGTATTTTTTATCCAAAATTACGAAGCACAAAGGTACAAAAAAAATCACTTCCAGTGCACACTTTCTATAAGTCGTTCTATATCTTCTTGTACATAATCTGCTACGGGCATTATAGAGTCGTAGTTGGGTATGTTGTTGAAATAGAGAGCTCCCCGCAAGAAATTCTTGACGCTGTCCGTAATGAAGAACTGCACGGGCGAAGCAGCATTACCCGATATTTTGAATAGTACGCCGTATACCTTCGTCGTATCGTTTTCGTAGTAGTTTTCGATGATAGAATTAGCCTTTATCGTGTGTTTGTATGCAAGGCGGCGGCTGTCTTCGGTAACCACTATGAACGAGTCGAGGTCGAGAGGCATATATGTCAGGTGTATCCTGCCGTTGAGAGCAGGGTAGTCGATATTGTATCCCTTTACATCGCCGCCCGTGTAGTCGCTTATTTTGCTGTACTTCGATATCCGAAAGGCTATGTCGGGCAGACTGTCGACCGTACGATATTCGTGTTTGGGCAGGTCGATACGGAAGTATTCGTAAGGCTTTGGGGTGGGCTTTTTGCCGCAGGCAACCACCAAGAGACATAGTATAAACAGACTGAAAATCTTTGTCATTGTTTTTTGTGTTAACATATTGATTAATATTTTGTTAAAGTTATTTGTAAAAAACATACAACTCTCTTCGAACAAAAGAGCGAGACTATCCTTTTCGTAGAATAGCCTCGCTTTGTGTGCGGCTGAAGGGACTCGAACCCCCACGCCTCTCAGCACCAGATCCTAAGTCTGGCGTGGCTACCAATTACACCACAGCCGCAGAAAAACAGACTGCAAAGGTAATAATTTATTTTTTATAAGCAAGCCGTATCTCATTACAAAAAGTTATTTGTCTTGATTATCAATGTAATTATGTAATGTATCGGCGTTTATCTTTGCCAAATCGGCTTCTTGTACTATGACCAAATTGAAGTTTTTGAGGTTGTTTTTGCCCGCAAATCGCTTGTCTGTCAGAATTATATTCTTATACCATTTAGCCTCTTCGAGACTCTCCATACCGGACACTATTATTAACTCTTTATTGCCCACCTTGCGTATGTCGAAGTCGAAGTCCTTGACCATAAACTTGTTGAAGTTGTACACGGCGATGTCGTACAGCATTGTGTTCAATATTTTTTTGTCGTTTGTCTTCGGTACGAATATTATATCGTGCCTTTCGCCCGTGCTTATGCTAAGACTGTCGCTCTGCCCTTGGATTGCGGCTAATTCTGTCTGAGCCTCTTGTCGACGACGACCGTTGATGTCGTCGGTGCCCGTTTGTGCCACTTGTTTGCGTCCTTGTTTGATAAGTGCAAGTATATCTTTGCTTATCGGGGTTATGTCCGATTCAGGGTATTTGGCTACGATAGAGTCGAGTTCTGCCTCCGAGGCGGCATACTGACCGAGTTTTGCAGACGATAATGCACTGAGGAGAGCGAACCTCGGCAGATGTTCCGACAGGGGATAATCTTTGAGCATCTTGTCGTAGTTTTGTTTTACCCCATTGTAATTGCCGTCTATGTACATATCGTATGTCTCTCTGTACATATCGTTCTGTACCTGCTGCATCTTTTGCAGATTGGCGGCGTAGTTGGGGTTTGCCAACATCATAGCATATCTGCTTGTCGGGTATTCTCTTATCAGTCGGTCTCTGAATGCTGCCTGCTCATCGGGTTTGTTCAGAGTACCGTTTATTCGGTATTCGATATAGTATGTCTCTGCCTTGCGTTCGTCTTTTGGGAAACGACTCTGGAACTCTCTGTACGTCTTGTCCGCACTGGATATATCCATTATTTTCGTGTAAAAAATATCTCCCATATCGTACATAGCGTCGGCTATCTGTTGGTTTGCCTGTTGTTTGTCTTTGTCGGTCTTGGGTATCTGCCACAGATAATATTCGGGACGGTGTGGGTCGTTCCGAGGGTTTTTAGCCGCTGCCGAGTCGGTTGTTTCGGTGCTTTGTTGTTGATTGCCTTCTGCACCGATGTAGGACATCATAGACTTCACTTCACGGTTCCAGTTGTCTTCGAGCGGACGATTGCCCCATTTGCGTTTGAATTGGTTTTTACCTTGGTTGACTGCCGCCACGTTGTAGAAATACCATTCGTCGCCTCTAATCTGTTGGTTCATAGTTGGGTCGAAGGTGTCGTTCACACGCGACGATGCTACGGCTACCGCTGCTTTGTCGGCGGAGTCTTTGGCTGCCTCTTTTTCGGCTTTGAGCAACTTCTCTATTATCTTGTCCACTATTTTTCGTTGTTCTGCCTCAGACATTGCCGATAGCCGCAGCAGGCTGTCTTGCAGTTGTATGGTGGCGTAGTTGCGAGCCAAACCGCCGAGTATTTCGGCTCGCTGCTCGGCTTTTTTGTATTGGCTGTGTGTGTTTGGCATAGCTACCAATACCGAGTCGTAGTATTGTGCCGACGGGATATAATCTTTCTTATCGTAATATATATCGGCTAATCTGAGTGCTACAAGCGACTTCTCGATGCCGTTGCGGAGGCTTTTGGTCATAGCGAGCTTGTAGTTCTGTATGGCACGGTCTGTGTCGTTGCTTGCCAGATATCGCTCGCCTACGGCAAAATATACCTGGTCGAGATATTTCTTGTTGTTTGCCGAACGTGCCATTGCTTGCAAACCCTTGATAGCCTTCTTGTTGTTGCTTTCGAGTTGCATCGCTTTGAGGTTGGCGTTGAAAATCATTTCGTAGTTTGTAGCGTTGTGTTGTGCCGCACGGTAGTGTTGTATGGCGAGGTTTTTTTTACCCATAAGTTCGTATAGCTGAGCCAATACGAAGTTGAAGCGCGACTTCTCGTAGCGGCTCTTAGGTCGGCTGTCGATAGCGAGTTTTAGATGCGGTATAGCCTCTTCGTACCGTTTCTGAGCCAATAGCAGATTTGCCGTCAAAGCCGAGTATGTGCCTTTTAGACGGGGCGGGACACTCGAGGCTTTTATCTGCGACAGATGGCTCTCGGCTTCGTGTAGCCAACCCATCTCGGTGTAAGCACGCAGCTTCCACAGTTTCGCCTCGTACACCAAATCTTCTTTCTCGGGGTAATGGTTGATGACGTAGTTGAAAGCCGACACTGCTTCTATAAACTCTGCCTTGTAAAACTCCGCCTTGCCCAGCAGTAACCACGCCTTGGGTATCTGTGGGTTGAATTCCTCTTGGTTTTTAAACTTACGGTAGTTTGCTGAGCTCATTCCCAATGGTTTATGCTTCGGCTTGGAACGTATCGAGTGCAGCTTTATTGCTTTGCGACATTTCTCTATTGTGGTATTCATCTGCGATGCAACCATATTACCCGTAGATTGGTTTACGGGCGGATACAGCGTTATCACCTCCGAATAGTTGTCTTGGGTGGCTACTATAAGCATTGCCTGCCCTTCGTCGAACGCTCCGACGGCATTGTGCCGTATATTGTACTTCGTGGCAAAGCTTTGATATCCACGCGATAGCCAAGTGTTGTTTTTGGTAGAGCACGAGGCAACAAAAAACACGATAAACAAAGGCAAATACAGTATCTTACGGTTATTCTTCATCTCTTTTTGTGTGTCGAAGTTATTCCATTAACATTCTACGTTAAACGTATGTGTCTATATATTTATTGTTTTCTATTCGTCCGTAGGCAGTATATCGTTTATGTCTTTCTCTATTTCGGCTATCTTTGCTTTGCACCGGCTTACGAGCGAGGCAGCCTCTTTTATCCGTTCTGCAAGCAGGTCTATGTCGGATATGTTTTCTATCTCTTCGGCAAAGGACTCCAACTTTTTTATAGCCTCGTCGTAGTTAAATTTATCGGATTGTGCCATTTTTGTGTGGATATAATATTAAATTAACTAATATGCTGTCCAACCCTGTCGAAGTCGGAGCAAAACCTTTGCAAAATTATCTTATTTTTTGAAATATCGCGAAAAAAAATGCACAAAAAAATATATTTTTAGTTAACGCCAATTATTAGAGTGTTGATAATTAATGGTTATCGGTGTGGTAAAAAATTTTTTTCATATTGAAAATAAATTGTAATTTTGCAGGCGTAATCAACTAAGATATACTATTAACATTATAAATAAAAGTTTTTAAATGCAATTGAAAGGTATGAAAAAATTAGGATTAATCGTATTGACGGCAGCCGTTATGGTTGCTTGCGGAAACAAAGCCAAAGATGCCGAACAGGCTCGTTTGGATTCTATTGCCAGAGCTGACTCTATCGCCAAGGTAGAGGCTATGAGAACGGACTCGATCGAAAAAGCTGCCGAAGCTCAGGCTATGGTAGACTCTATGGCTAAGGCTCAGGCTACGGCTGACTCTATCGCTGCTGCAAAGGCTCAGAAAGCAGGCAAACCGATGCCAAAAACTACTAAGCCCGCTACTAAACCTGTAGCTACTACTACAGCTACTTCTGAGAAACCTGCGACAGTAAAAACAGAACCCGTAGAAAGTAAGCCTAAAGCAGAAGAACAGCCCAAGACTATTGAACAGCTTAAGCAAGAAGCTTTGGAAAAAAAGCGTCAAGAAAAACTTAAAGCTATGGGACACGAAGATTAAATAAAAACACTTATTAAATAAATTATAAACTAAAAAATTAAATTAAAAAAGTATGAAAAAGATAGCGTTTTCGTTGGTATTAGTATTGGCTACTGCAATGGTTTTTACCTCTTGTAATAATAAAGACAATACTTTGAGAGATAATATCGTAAAAAATCTAACTTATTCAGGTACAGATAATGACAAAAGTAACTGGGTAGCTCAGTTTACTGCTACTACATTCACTGCTACTTGCGATGAATTAAAAATTACAATGGTATCAGATAATTGGAGCGTTACAGAAAATACAGACGGTAAGACAGGTAGTATTAGAATAACAGGTGTAAAATATAAGGACGGTACAGCTCTTGCTGATATTTCCGGTACTATTGCAAAGAATGGAGATGAAATCGTATTGAATCAGAATAAACTTACTATTACTCTTAAGAAAGGTAATAAGAGCAAGAAGTAATCTCAGTTTCTAACAATAAAAAAGAGGTGTCTCGTATTTTGAAGCACCTCTTTTTTGTTTGTGTGTAGCGGGCGGGGATCATTCTTTGAGCGAGTTCCAGCCCTGAGCTTTGAAAGCTATCCGCTGTCCGTCGCGTGTTACGAGGTTCATACCGTCGTCTTGCTTTGTGATGTGTCCTATTATGTGCACGTCTTCTATCTCTTTGAGTTTGTCGTAGTCTTTTAGCGGTGCGGTGAAGAGCAGCTCGTAGTCTTCGCCACCGTTTAGAGCTACGGTCGTGAGGTTCATATTGAACTCTTCGGCAGCCACAGCTGTCTGGTAGTCTATCGGTATTTTATCTTCGTATATCTCGCAGCCGCAGTTGCTCTGCGTACAGATATGCATTATGTCCGACGAAAGCCCGTCGGATACGTCTATCATAGCAGTGGGCAATATATTATGCTTTGCCAGCTCGTCGATAATATCGCGTCGTGCTTCGGGTTTCAGCTGGCGTTCGAGTAGATACTCTTTGGTGGCAAAGTCGGGTTGGAAGTCAGGATCTTTTACCTGGCAGAACACCCGTTTTTCTCGCTCTAATAGCTGCAACCCCATATACGAGGCTCCCAGATTGCCCGACACACATATAAGGTCGGTCTGTCGGGCTCCGTTGCGGTATACGGTCTTGCCGTTTTCGCCTTCGCCCAAGCAGGTGATGCTTATTGTCAACCCTGTCAGCGACGCCGAGGTATCGCCTCCTACCAGGTCTACCTTATATTTGCTGCACGCAAGCAGAAGACCGCTGTACAGTTCTTCTATCTGTTCTACCTCGAAACGCTTCGAAATGCCGATGGTTACGAGTAACTGCTTGGGTTGTCCGTTCATTGCATAGATGTCGGAGAAGTTTACCACTGCCGACTTGTAACCCAGATGTTTGAGCGGTGTATAAGTGAGGTCGAAGTGTATACCTTCCAGTAGAATGTCGGTGGTTGCCAAAACCTGCTTTTCGCCGTAGTTCATTACGGCACAGTCGTCGCCTATTCCTTTTGCCGATGAGGCATTGTGTAGCTTTACGCTTTCGGTCAGGCGTTTTATGAGGTTAAATTCGCCAAGTTCGGATATTTGCATCTTATATCTTGTCCTTTTTATTTTTTGTTTTTGATATTGCTGTTTGCCCTTTTGTCGATGAATTTCACCGGTTTACGAGTAATGTCGGGTAATATTATTTTTCGTAGAACGCCAGTATCGCATATCTCTATGGCGGGGGCTACGCGTATTTTTGCCCTGAAGCTGTCTTTGAGTTCCTTTATTATCGGAGAATAGTCTGTATGAGCGGACGTAGTGTTACCGTTGAGTCCTATCTTTATTCTTATGTCGTCGTTGCCTATCTCGTTGGTAGATACTTCTATAAGGTAGTTTTCGACGTATGGCGAATTGTCGAGTACATCGTATATTGCAGGCGGATATAGTGTTGTACCCTTGTATTTGAGCAGATGATTGGCTCTGCCCACCACGGGCGATACCCGCATCGAGTTTCTGCCGCAGCGGCAGCCTTCGGTGTGGAAACATACCAAATCGCCTGTTTTGAACCGCAGTAGCGGCATTCCCTCCACGCCGAGCGTGGTAACGACGAGTTCGCCTACTTGACCATCATCTACCACGTTGCCCTCATCGTCGACTACCTCACATATAATCAGTTCTGGGTGATGATGCCCGCCGCAGCCGTATTGACATTCGGCAAAGGTAGTAGCCATCTCGGTCGAGGCGTATGTGGAGTAAAGCTCTATATCCCATTTCTCTTTTATCCTGTGTCCCAGTAGGTTGAGCGAGAAGTCCTGTTCGCGAAGATTTTCACCGATACAGACTACTTTTTTTATACTCGAATTGCGGTAGTCGATGCCGTGTTCTTCGGCATAGTCGATTATTTTGAGTATAAACGATGGCACACACATAATGGTATTGGGGCGTACGCGGTTGATGGTGTCCCATTGTAGTTCGGGTATACCGTTGCCGACACGTACTATACCTGCCCCCAACTCCCTGAGACCCAAGAAATAAGCCAACCCCGCCATAAAACGTTTGTCGAGAGTGGTCATAATCTGCACAATATCATCGGGTTGTACGCCGGCACAGGCAAACGAAATCTTTTCGTTGTATGCCAGGCGGTCTAAGTCGCGGTCGGTCATAGCGAACGTAACAGGGTCGCCAAGTGTACCCGAAGTGGTGATGTAGTCGATTATCTGCGACTTGGGTACACACATAAACTGTTCGTTGTATTGCTGTAAATCCACTTTCGTAGTGAAAGGGATTTGTCGGAGATCTTCCAGTGTTTTTATGCGGTGAATATCAATACTGTGCGAGTCGAACATACGGCGATAGAAGGGCGACTTTCGGCTGAGGTAATCGAGAGCCTCTTTCAATTTTGTTTCTTGTAAAAGTTTTATCTCCCTTTGCGATTGATACTCTATGTTTTGAGACATTTTTTTGAAGTAAAAAAACGATAATTATGTTCTTCTCTGTTTAAAATGAAAAAAGGGCAAGCTTACTACATCGCACCGCTACAACCTTCTACCCTTGCTGCGGTCAAACCCTGGGGGATTCAAAGGGAGCTGGTCGTATAGGACTTACCCGAGTGCAAAAGTAATACTTTTTTTCGAAATACAAAAGACAAATCTTAACGAGCAGGTTGTCTGCCGATACCGACCGAAAGCGTATGTCGCTGTTTTATAGTGCAATAATCTAATTGGAGGAGTGTCTACGTTAGGCTTTTATTTGATTACAAACTCTACCCGTCGATTTTTTTCTCTGCCCTCTTCGGTATTGTTGGAAGCAATAGGTTGCGATAGCCCCATTCCTCTGTAATAGAGCCTGCCTGCGTCGATACCTTTTTCTATGAGAGCCATCATAACAGCCAAGGCACGATTTTCGCTAAGTGTCTGGTTGAAATTTTCGCCGCCTATGTTGTCGGTATGTCCTACTATTTCGATACTTACGTCTGGATTTTTGCGTAGGAAAGAGTATAGTTGCATTATTTCCCGCTCCGACTTCGGCTCCAATTCGTATGAGTTGAAGGCAAAGAATATGTTGTTCAGAGTAATCTTATTCCCGGATTTTATCGGTTGCAGATAGACGTTCAGCGTGTTTTTCGATGTTATTATTTTTGCGGAATAAAAGATATATCCCGATTTTCGGACGTTGAGTCCGTATTGTCCCGTATCGGGCAGAAATGTCGTAAATTCGCCCGACCGACGGTCGGACAGAGTCGTGGAGATGGTGTTGCGGGCGTTGTTGTAGTCGAATGTTTCCACTATTGCATTTAGCGGTTTTTTGCTTTCGGCATCGTAGACAAACCCCTTGACATAGCTCATCACCTGCGGGCGAATCTCTTTATAAAGCCCAAACTCGTATATATCTAAGCCTTGCGAGGCATCTTCTTTGTTGCGTATGGATATATACCCTTTGTCGCCCTTGCCCGTGAGGGTGAAGCCGTAGCAGTTGTCTTCGTTGTTGATGGGATAGCCCATGTTTTGCGGTTTGCCCCATTGGTTGTTCTCTTTGCGAGCAACGAATATGTCAGACCCGCCGAAGCCGTTGTGTCCGTTCGACAGGAAATAGAGCGTCTGGTTGTCTAAGTGAATGTACGGAGCATAGTCGTCTCGCGGCGAATTGATGGTTCGTCCCATATTCTCGGGTTCGCTGAATCGTAGCTGTCCGTTTTCGAGTATTTCTACCTTACAGTGCCACAAGTCGCGTCCTCCGAACGAAGGTTGGCGGTTCGAGGTGAAAAATATCTCATCGCCGGCGGGCGAAAATGCGGGATTACTCTCCCAATAGGCACTGTTGAGCGGAGCACCCGCATTGATTGGTTTGCTCCACCTGCCATTGGTATTGATGGTGTAGTATATATCGCAGCTGCCAAGCCCATCGGGGCGGTTGCAGGCTACGAAAAACATATATCTGCCGTCTGCCGAGATGGTCTGTGAGCCTTCGTTGTACGACGGATTGTTTAGCTCGGCAATAGGTGTGAACGCTCCCCATTGATTACCGGTCTTTCGGCTTACGTACAGGTCTTCGTTCGACGAGAAATCGCCGAATTCGGAGCGTGTTACCGACAGTATTTCGTCGTCTGCTGTTACCGACGGGAAGTATTCGTCCTGTTTGCTGTTTGCATGCGACAGGTTACGCAACTCGAACGGTACGGGCGACTGTATCATACGTATCAAATCGGCATAAGCCTCCTCTTGCTGTTGTTTGTAGGGGTTTTTGTCCGATATCTTGGCTAATGTAGCCTGTGCCGTGGTATAATCGCCTATCGACTTGTATGTTTCGGCAAGCCGAAATAGGGTTTCGTCCATCTTTTCGGCTCCGTTCTTTACAGCAAGGCTGAGTATCTCTATTACTTCTTTGGGGTGTTCGCGTTGCTGCTTGGCAATGGCGATATAGGGGTCTATGAAGTGTTTGTCGGTCTTTATTATTTTGTGCATCTCTCTGATAAAATCCTCAGACGACATCTCGGAACTCTTTTTGACAGCAGTGCGATACATCTGTCTTGCTCTCTTGCTACTCGACGGAGCAGCGTGTTGCTTAGGCTTTTTCTGCCAGTAGATATTGGCAATCCCACAGGATATTATAAATAGGAACACAATGGATTTTAATAACTTGTTTGTCATAATATTGTTATTTTTTTACAAAGGTATAAAAAAATGTCATATTCACTGTTATTTAATTATCAAAATCTTACCTATGGGCAGAAATTATGACGAAATTGTTGATGTGTGATAAAAGTTTCCGCTCAAAATTTGATTTTTGAGCAATGCAGTATTGCCCATCGCTTTACTTTGTCGGTTATGCTCGGGCAATATTGTAGAGACAAGGCTAAGTTAATGAGCTATTTTGCTTTTTGCTTTGTCTATCAGTCGATTGTCGGTGCCAAGCAGTTCGGCTATCCGAATAGCCTCGTTGGGAGTGTTACCAGAGGTGTCGTTTATTAGTTGATAGTCAATGTTTTTTAGGAGATTTCGGATATAGTCGGTCGATTTATAGTTGCTTGCGGTTTCGGATACGTTTTCTTTCAATCCCCTTACTCTAAGACGCCTACACGATGTTGTGATGTCGTAATGTGTTGTTATAAAAGCACATACGCTGTTTTCTTGCAATATTTCGAGTGTTGCGGATACTATTGCCGCTCCCTCCTGCGGATTTGTGGTACGAGCCAGCTCATCGATGAGTATCAGTAAGTTGTGGTCTACGGATATTTGCTTTATTATTTCGTCTATTTTTTTCATTTCGGCGGCAAACGACGAAAGACCTTGCAGTTGATTCTGTTCGTCGGTGAAGCTAAACAAGATACCGCTCATTATCATTATTTTGGCTCTGCCGGCAGGTACGAAAAACCCATACTGAAAAAGCATTTGGCATAGGTATAATGTTTTTAACATCAGTGTCTTACCTCCCATATTGATACCCGTTATAAGTGTGGGGAATCTGCCGAAATCTATATCGGTCTCTTGGTATTTGCTGCCTCGCTCTTGTAGCTTGGCTTTTACCTCAGGATTGAATATACCGATGTATTCCGTCTTGTTCTCGGACACCTCCGGACGACACAGTCCGAAACTATTAGCCATTGCTGCTTTTGCTATCAGCAAATCTATGTAGGCTATGTTGTTGAGTGCCGTCAATAAATCGTTCGAGTGCGGTTTTAGTTGTTGGCTAAGCGAGGAACGTATTTCTTGCTCTATATCCAATATTTGTGCCTGTATTTCAGCTAATTGTTCCGAGTCTGTCTCGTTCTGCTCTCTATGGCGTAGAGCAGCCAAATCTTCGCTGTACGCATCGTATATGTAGAATGTCGGTATTCCCGAGTTTTCGGGGTCAAGTATTCTTATTGTCTCATCGAAAACAACAAAATCCACCTCTTTTTGTCCTTCGATATATAGCTCATTATTAGAGGTATATCGATAGACTATTTCCAAAAGTTTTTTTGCAGTGAACGAGAAATTTTTAATCTCGAACAATTCTATATCGTTGAGAATCTTGTTGCTGTCGAGATTGGTGAGAGTTTTTTCTATATCCTTGACCTCAGACAGAAGCAATAGTATGGAGGCAATATCTTTTTTGTGATGCTCTTTGTCGATAAAAGCCAACATCGAGTCTGTATTGCTCAACTCTCTGATTATACTCGGTCTGTCAGTCAGAAAATCTGAGTTCAGAAACAATCGCCTCCCTACGGTAGATTGTATGTTAAGTTCCTGCGTAAACGATACAAAACCACAGGGATCGGGTAGACGTTTGAGTTCTGCTATTTTCATTGTCGGTTGATTTTTAATACATTATACTGACCTTCTCGGCAAATTTTATCTGCTCTGCTATCATATTGTTTTCGAGCTGCGACGCTTTGGTGTCGAGAGCATATTCTATTCGTCCCCAAGCCTCGTACCACTGTTTGCTCTCCGGCTGATATTTAGGTATATCGGCATAGAGGTTTAATATGCTGTCTTTTATATATTTATAGAAAACAATCGTAACCTGATGAAATTCCGTCGCCTCGCGCGGATAACGCACGCTATCCAATACGTTTATGATAGAGTCGTATTTTTGGTAGAGGCTGTTTATGATAGATGTTGCATTCTGATGTGTAGAGTCTCTGTCGGCATACAGTTCTTCTTGCTTATATTCGAGAAATTGCCACGCATTTTCGTGCATTTCCACGATTTGCTCGTTGTATTCCATTGGGTTCATTCTGCTGCAGCACGATATACTACCCAACACCAACAGAGCAAACAGACTTATCTTAGTTGATATGAACATATTGGTTTATTTTTGATTATTATTAATTGTCTCTTTTATACGTTCGAGTACTTTGGTGTCTACCGTTGCGGGATATCGCTTTTCCAAGTCGGCGATCCAGCTTTTCTCCAAATAGTCTTGATAGTCGGTTGTCACAGCTGCACGTATATCGGTGTAGACCTCAGGCATAGACTTCAGCACTTTGCCTGCCACGAAGACATACGGATACTCTTTCGGCGTTTGGTAGGAAGCAGCCTTGTTGCCGAAGGCAAGATTGTCTATTACGGGGTTTTCGCCTTTTTCCCACAGTCCCGATTTGTATTCTACCACCACGCTGTCTTTGTTAAGGGAGGCTATGTGTTCTGCTATTTGGGAGGCAGTCATTTTCTTGAATTTCTTTTGGAGTGTTTTGGCTGTGGCAGGGTCTTTGCAATATATTATTTTACCTTTGTAATGAGGTGTTTGCCAAGCATATCGTTTTATATTCTGTTCGAAAAATGTTTTGAGTCCTGCCGTGTCTTTGATGGCTTTTTCCCATACCTTGTCGTTTGATATATTGAATAGCAAAATACCGTCGTGATACTCCTGTATCAGGTGTCTGAATTCTGGATATTTCTGTTCGAGCCGAGAGTCTTCGAATCTTATGATTTCGTCGTCGATAAAACTGTTTATAAGTCCCTGTGTCTGAGCAATAGCACTATTGTCTTTGTATTTAGACATAGAGTATACGTAGTCGACGTACTTTTGGGGTGATACAGAGAGGTCTTTTATTTTTATCAGCCAATCGTTGCTAAGACTGCCTGCTCCAATAAGATAGTTTGAGTCGGGGCGGTTGTAGCGGCGGGCATAGTCTATCAGCTCTTTGTACGCATCTTGGTTGAACTTGTAGTCGTACTCGTTTTTCAGTTTGTCTACAAAAGATTTTTTACAGGCATCGTATCTGCCGTCGAAGCCGAAGTGTGTTATGATGTCGGATTTCATCTTCTCGAAACTGTCGACGGGCTTTCTGTCGATAAGTTGTATTATGTGCCAACCGTAAGGAGTCTCTATCGGACTCGATATATCGCCTTTGTTCTTCAGACCGAATGCCGTATTCTCGAATACTTCTACCATTCGTCCCACTCCGAATTCGTTGAGAACACCACCCGAATTGGCAGACATTTCGTCGTCGGAGTTCTCCTTTGCCATCGAGGCGAAATCTGCTCCGTTTTTCAACTTGTCGTATATGGCGTATATCTCGGACTTCAGTTTTGCTCTCTGCTCTTTTGTTGCATTCTCGGGAAATTGTTTCAAGATATGTGCTACCTTCACCTTGCCCACTGCTTGGCGACGATTGGTAACCTTTATTATGTGGTAGCCATAGCCGGTGCGTATCGGCGACGATATTTTTCCTATTGGCAGCGAATACAGTTCTTTCTCTACGGGATATACCATCATCTGACCTGTAATCCAGCCAAGATACCCTCCATTGCCTTTGGTGCCGACATCGTCCGATTCTGCTGTGGCTACGGTGCGGAAGTTCTCTTTTTTCAATCTTTTGATGATGTTGAGTGCTTTTTGGTATATTTTGGCAGTATCTTCGGGTGTGGCATTTTGTGGTAGCAGCAGTAGTATGTGGCTTGCCTCGACGTCTTGTTGCATATTTCTGTATGCCTCCTCTATCAGTGCCTTCTCTTTGTCTTTGTCTGTCAGATAGCCTATTGCCATCTGGTTGCGGTAAGAATCCAACTCTTTGCGAAACGAACCGAGTGTATCGTAGCCGAGTGCTTCGGCGTCTATTACCTTTAATCTGAATTTTTTATATGTCTGTAAATACTCGTCTATAGTTTGCGGTTTTGTTTTTACGTTGGTTCTGTTTTTCAGGAAAAGGTATTCGAAGTCGTCTTTTGTTACTTTGTTTTTACCCAACGTCATCAATATATCGCTATCTTGTGCGTTCATTACCAGAGATATGACAATGACGGTAAGAGAGAGAATGTATCTTTTCATATTTCTATTATTTTGATATTTTTTAAAACTTACAAAGATACAAAATTTCTTATTAGCAAAATGAGATAACGATTACTAAAAAAAACAAAAGTTCCGATTTCCACAACCGGAACTTTTTCCAACAAAAAAATTACTAAAAATTAAATCTATGTGAAAGTTATAATTCTACATTTATAAGCAACAATATGACAAAATAAAGATGTGCCGAAAAGCAAAATGTAGATGAAAAAACTATTTCATTAACTTCGGTTGCAAAATTACAACCAAAAACCCCCCCCCACAATCACTAATAATAGTGATTTTTGGGGTAAAAAATCATACGATTGAGTATTTACTTGTATTTTAGAATTGTAAAATCCTTGTTGTCAAATAGTTGTGAAGCGAGAAGCTGTATGTTTTCGGGTGAAATTTGTTTTATTTGTTCAAGGGTTTTTTCTAAACTTATTGATTTGCAGAGATGTAGTGCGATCTTGGCTGCCGACAACAAATAGTTCTCTTTGTTCTGCGAATTGATTAAAATTTGCCCGTATAGTTGTTGCTTGTATCTTTCGAGTTGTTTTGCCGATATAGGTTTGTCCGTTAGAGAGTGCAACTCTTTGTTTATTAATTTGATGCATTTTTGATAATTGTTCTCGGAGCAGCCGAAATATATACACCATACTCCGACGTCGGAATATAGATTTAATGACGAATCTATGGCATACACCCAACCGTTACGTTCTCTGACAGATAGATTTAGCTTGCTCGTAAGACCGGTGCCGCCCAAGATGTTGTTGAGCAGAGTAAGGCAGGTAGTGTCTTTGTCCGATAGCGATAAGGTGAGGTTGCCTATAAGGCAGTGTGTCTGAGAAGTCTTTTTATTTTTGGTAATCTCTTTTGGAGTGTATATCTGCGGTAACGAACGATGAAATTGCCTCGTGGTAGTCTCTCTTATTACATATTTTTCGATAAGGCGTACGAACTTATTCTCAGCAATATTGCCTTGCAGAAAAAAAAGCATATTATCGGTCGTATAGCAACGCTTTACGAAGTTGATACAGTCTGACTGTGTTAGTTTCGATAGCGATTTCTTAGAGCCTAATATGTTGTGTCCCAGGGCTGAGTTCTCGAACATCAAATCTTCCAACTCGTCGAATATGAGCTCCGACGGGCTGTCGTTGTACATATCTATCTCTTCGAAAATAACTTCACGCTCTTTTGCTATCTGGTTTTCGGGAAATACGGAGTCGAAGACAATATCTGAGAGCAACTCGACAGCTCGTTCGGTATAACGCTGAGGTACAAGAGCGTATATATATGTTTCTTCTTTTGTGGTATATGCATTCAGTTCTCCCCCTACGTCTTCGAGACGTTTGATAATCTGCAAGTTACTTCGTTTGTGCGTACCTCCGAAAAGCAGATGCTCTATAAGATGTGCCAATCCGTGCTCATCGGGTCTCTCATCTCTTGTTCCTGCATTGACTACGAACCCGCAACAAACTACGGGTGAGTTGTCGAATTCGTACAAAAGCTTGATGCCATTGTCGGCAGACGTTAGTTCCAATTTTGCTTTATTGGGGTCAGAGAAGTAATATTTTCCGTCTTACTCGAAATTGAACGTCAGGGTAAACAGTCGAGACGTCAGTCGGCTGATAGCATTTGTGAAACGCTTGTTGTAGTCGGAGACATAGTCTTGTCCGCGCTCGTCGAGCGGGGTGAGTATGTCTGTCAGACCGAGGGCAAACTTGATCTCGGGCGAGAAACGAAAGTATTGGAAATATATCGTACAGCCTACGCCAAAATCGAAGAAGCCGTCCATCTGTTGCAGAAGTATGGCTTTTTCGCGTTCGCGTCCGAGGTCGAAGCTAAAACCGGCTCCTGCTATAAGGTACGGACGATAGTTTTTGACGCGCACAGCACCGTATTTCAAATACAGTGGGACGGTCAGGATATTGCTTTTGACCGTTTCCACCTCGATGTCGTGGGTTACGTTATTTATATACGATATATCCCGCTGACCGAAGTGTATTGCGGGCACAAGGCGAAGTGCGAAATATTCGCTCAGACGCAAGTTGCCGATAACTCCAACCGAAAAACCGGGGGTGATGGCTTCTACGTCTGCCTTGTATATCCTGCCGTCGGAGGCAGGTATAAGTGACGGCGTGATGCCAAAATCCATTGCATTGATACCAAGAGTGAATCCAAAATGGAGTGGCTTATAATCTGCTTTGACCAAATTCTGACCTGTAAGGCTCAGTGTAGCAAACGCTAAAATAACTAAGAATATTGATTTTTTTCTCATCGCTAATTGCATTTTTTTACAATTGGCAAAGATAGTATTTTTATTTAAAATATTAAAATGCAAAAAATAATTATGTTGATTGCCCAAGTTTCTATGCTGATAAGATTTGTGAGATAAATGTAAAAAGGTAATGTAATTTTTTGTACCTTTGCGGGACAAAAAAATGTTGAAACAGTAAATAAAAATCAAAGTATAAAAAATGAAACCAACACACATTGAACACATTGGTATTGCAGTAAAAAGCCTTGACGAGACAATACCGTATTATGAAAAACTTTTGGGTCAGAAGTGCTATTCTATCGAAGAGGTAGTAGACCAGAAGGTAAAGACGGCTTTCTTCAAAGTCGGAGCTACGAAAATCGAGTTACTCGAACCCACTTCGGAAGATTCGCCAATATCCAAATTTCTCGAAAAGAACCCACACGGAGGCGTACATCACGTTGCCTTCTGTGTAGATAGTGTCCAGCAGGCTCTCGACGACGCTGCTCAGATGGGTATTCAGTTGATAGACAAGGCTCCCCGACGCGGTGCAGAAGGTTTGAATATCGGATTCCTTCACCCAAAATCTACACACGGCGTACTGACCGAGCTTTGTGAAGTACCCAAGTAAACAATGTCAATTAAATTGACGAAATAAAAAAATCGATGACTCTATGATTGATAAACAATTGGTTGTCGATTTTTTTTGTTTTTGGAGCGAATGAGCTTCAATAAACGGTGTTTATTCGCGAAAAGATAAAATTTATTGCCCAATTAGCGACTTTTTTATACTTTTGTGCAGTAGAATTATAAGTTTTTTATAGATATGATATTACCTGTATATTTATATGGCTCAGGTGTGCTCAGAGAGGTAGCAAAACCCATCACCAGGGATTACCCCAATATCCGCGAACTTATCGATAATATGTTCGAAACGATGCATAATGCCGATGGTATAGGACTAGCCGCTCCACAGATAGGACTCTCTATTCGTCTGTTTGTCATAGATATATCACCGCTCGATACGGAAAGGGATTTCCCGCAGTTGAGAGACTGTCCTAAGCAAAAAGTCTTTATAAATGCCGAGATAACAGAGCGTTACGGCGATACGGTAATATACGAAGAAGGTTGTCTGTCTATACCCAAAATTAACGAAAAAGTGCCACGCCCCGATAAAATCAAGATAAAATATCTGGACGAAACATTCCGAGAGCACGAAGACGAATTCGAAGGTTATTTTGCGAGGGTTATACAGCACGAATGTGACCACATAGACGGTAAGATGTTTGTCGACCATATATCGCCTCTGAGGAAACAGCTTATCAAATCGAAACTTGCAGATATAGTAAAACGTAAGATTACTTGTAGTTATAAGACGAAATAAGCGGGGCAAATCCAATGCCTCTCTAAAAATCGTTTTACCTACCACGTATTTCGATTTTTTTACCTGTACCGTAAGTTTTTACTTGTTGCCTGCTCGTCGACGTTCCGTCTCGTCGAGGATTATTTTTCTTATTCGCAGGTGTTTCGGCGTAACTTCGAGATACTCATCAGCTTTGATGTATTCCAACGCCTCTTCGAGCGAAAAGATTACGGGCGGTATCAGCTTTACCTTATCGTCGGAGCCCGATGCCCGCATATTGGTAAGCTTCTTCGACTTGGTAACGTTTACTATGAGGTCGCCCTCTTTGGCGTTTTCGCCGACGACTTGTCCGGCGTATACCTCCTCTTGCGGGAAGATGAAGAACCTGCCTCTGTCTTGTAGTTTATCGATAGAGTATGCAAAAGCCGTACCGCTCTCCATAGCTATAATAGAGCCGTTGTTGCGGCGTTCGATATCGCCTTTCCAAGGAGCGTATTCGAGGAAACGATGAGCCATGACCGCCTCTCCTGCCGAGATGGTCAGGATATTGTTTCTCAGACCGATAATACCGCGAGAAGGGATATTGAACTCGAGATAAACACGGTCTTTCTTTGTCTCCATCGACATCAGGTCGCCTTTGCGACGAGTAACTATATCTATCACCTTGCTCGAGTACTCTTCGGGGACATTGACGGTAAGTTGCTCCACAGGTTCGCATACTACGCCGTCTATCTCTTTGCGTATCACCTGAGGCTGACCTACTTGTAGTTCGTAGCCTTCGCGACGCATCGTCTCGATAAGTATCGAGAGGTGAAGTACGCCTCTACCCGATACCTTCCACGTATCTGCCGATTCGGTGGTCTCTACACGCAGAGCCAGATTGCGGTCGAGTTCGCGTATCAGGCGGTCGTGTATATGCCGCGACGTTACGTATTTACCGTCTTTGCCGAAGAAGGGAGAGTCGTTGTTGGTGAAAGTCATCGACATCGTCGGTTCGTCTATGGCTATCGGCGGCAGCGGCTCGGGGTTTTCGACACTTGTTACGGTATCGCCTATCTCGAATCCCTCTATGCCTATCATAGCACATATATCGCCCGACCCGACACTCTGCACGGGTGTTTTGCCGAGCCCCGAGAATGTGTTTAGTTGTTTTATCTTCTGTTTTGTCATCGACCCGTCGCGTTTGCAGAGCATTATATCCTGTCCGTCGGTGAATGTGCCTCTATGTACCTTGCCGACGGCTATTCTGCCTACGTACGACGAGTAATCGAGCGAGGTGATAAGCATTTGCGGTGCACCTTCTATAAATTTCGGAGCGGGAATGTACTCTATTATCTTGTCCAGAAGATATGTTATGTTGTCAGTTGGTGTCTTCCAATCGTCAGACATCCAATTGTTTTTGGCAGAGCCGTATATTGTGGGGAAATTGAGTTGCTCTTCCGTTGCATCGAGGTTGAACATCAGCTCGAAAACCGCATTCTGCACCTCGTCGGGGTGACAGTTGGGTTTGTCTACCTTGTTTATCACTACAATGGGCAGAAGCCCTATTTGCAGAGCTTTCTGCAATACGAAGCGTGTCTGCGGCATAGGTCCCTCGAAAGCGTCGACCAATAGCAGACAGCCGTCGGCCATATTGAGTACACGCTCTACTTCGCCTCCGAAGTCGGAGTGCCCGGGAGTATCTATTATGTTGATTTTACAGTCTTTGTACTCTATTGATACGTTTTTGGAAGTGATGGTTATGCCGCGTTCGCGCTCGAGGTCGTTGTTGTCGAGTATCAGCTCACCTACGTTTTTGTTATCTCTAAACAGTTTGCCTGCAAGCAGCATTTTGTCTACGAGCGTAGTCTTTCCGTGGTCTACGTGTGCTATGATTGCTATATTTCTTATATTCATTGTGTTGTGCGGTTGGTCTGCAAGTTGTTCGCCTCGGACGAAACGGGCTGCAAAATTACAATTTTATTTTCAGATAAATCAATAAAAAAATATTGAAACGAAAAAAATAAAAGCAAGATAACTTGTTAATATCTTGCCCTTTGTAGCGGGAACGAGAGTTGAACTCGTGACCTCCGGGTTATGAATCCGACGCTCTAACCATCTGAGCTATCCCGCCCTGATATTTTTGGGACTGCAAAGGTAGTACTTTTTTTCGTATTACAAAAACTTTAACTAATTTCGCACCGAAATAAATGTTATAATACCGTACCGCTTCCCCGACAACCGATATGCAAGAATCTCTGCAAACAAAAATAGATGCTTTGCCGCACCTGCCGGGTGTGTATCAGTTTTTCGACGCAAAAGGTACGATTATCTATATCGGTAAGGCAAAGAATCTGAAAAAACGGGTCTCCTCGTATTTCGTCAAAACGCCCGATTCGCCCAAGACAGCCATATTGGTGCGGCAGATAGTGGATATTCGCTATATAGTGGTGAAGACCGAGAACGACGCTCTACTGCTCGAGAGCAATCTGATAAAACGCTTCTTGCCTCGTTATAACCTGATGCTCAAGTATGGCACTACTTACCCGTATCTGTGTATCACCAAAGAGGATTTTCCTCGCGTATTCAAGACCCGAAAGACACTGCCCGACTGCGAACTCTTCGGTCCTTACAGCATAGCCGGTACACTCAACGCCTTATTGGAGCTGATAAAGACAATATATCCTGTGCGTTCGTGTAAACTACCTCTTACTGAGGAGAGTATTGCTAAGAAACGTTATAAATTGTGTCTGGAATACCACATCAAAAACTGTCGCGGTGTTTGCTGCGGATTGCAGTCGAAAGCTGACTACAACGCTATGATAAGCGATATACGCACCATTGCCAAAGGACACTCGCACATAGTCGAAAAATATCTTCTCGATAATATAAAGATACTCTCGGAGCAACTCCGATTCGAAGAGGCTCAGCGACTCAAAGAGAAGTACGATGCAATCAGAGAATATCGTCAGAAGACCGTTATTACCACACAGTCGGACGCCACGCTCGATGTCTTCTCGTTCGACACCGACCAAACTACCGTATATATCAATATGTTGAGGATGGTCAATGGCTCTATAATACAGAGTAATACGATAGAGTATAAAAAGAATATCGAGGAGGTAGACGGCGAAGTCTTCTCGAGCGGCATAGCCGAATTACGCGAAAAATATGCGTCGGAGGCGCGTCAGATAGTAGTGCCTTTTGTGCCCGAATTTACGATAGACGGGGTAGAATATATCGTTCCCAAACGCGACTACAAGAAGGAGTTGCTCGATTTGTCGCATCGTAATGTATTGCAATACAAAAAAGATAAATATACACAAGCCCAAAAGCTCAACACCAACCAACGCAACTATGCTCTGATGAACGAGATACGCGAAATGCTTCATCTGGACAATATGCCGCATACGATAGAGATGTTCGACAATTCGCATACGGCGGGCGATGAGGCGGTGGCGGCGTGTGTGGTTTTTCGCAACCTCCGACCACTCAAAGAGCAATATCGCAAATATATCATCAAGTCCGACGGTGGCGGTGATGATTACGCTTCGATGAAGGAGGTGATAAACAGACGTTACAGCCGTATGATTTCGGAAGGCTCTAAGCTGCCCGACCTCATACTTGCCGACGGTGGCAAGGGGCAGGTGTCGGCGGTGAGGAGCGTGCTGGGGGCACTTGGGATAGCGGTGCCCGTGGCGGGACTTGCCAAAAACGACAAACACCGCACAAACGAACTGATATTCGACGACAAGGTGATAGGATTGAAGCCGCAAGATAGTGTTTTTAAGTTTTTTACAAAGATGCAAGACGAGGTGCACCGCTTTGCAATAACGTTCCATCGCGATAAACGCAGCAAAAAACAGGTTGCCTCCGAACTCGACGATATAAAAAACATCGGTGAAACCACGAAAAAAACTCTTTTACAACACTTCAAAAGTGTGGAGAGGATAAAAAAAGCCGACTTCGACGAGCTCGAAAAAATTATTGGTAAAAATCGTGCAAAAATATTAATTTCGCACTTTGGTAGTTATTCGGATAATAAAATAAATAATTCTATTATAAATATAACATAAAATCAGCAAATTATGAAAAAGGCATTTTATTTAATAATCGCTATTATTACAATTATGACTGCGTGTAGAGGAAAACAGGAACAAAGAGTGAACCCGTTCTTCGAGGAATGGGGCGGTGAATTCGGCTTACCGCCGTTTGCAGAGATTACCGATGCGGACTATCGCCCCGCCGTATTGGAGGGTATCAGACAGCACGATGCTGAGATACAAGCTATTATCGACAACCCCGACGCTCCTACGTTTGCAAATACCATAGAGGCGTACGACCACTCGGGACAGCTTTTGGGTAAGGTTGTCGGTGTGCTTTTCAACCTCAATTCGACCAACTCCAACGACTCGCTGAAAGCTATCGTGGAGTTTGCTCTACCGCTACTGTCGGAGCATAACGATAATATATTTATGAACCCCGACTTCTTCAAACGAGTGGAGACAGTCTACAAAAACCGCGAAAAGGAGCAACTAACCACCGAACAGCAGAGAGTACTCGAGGAAATTTATAAGCAATTCACCCGCAACGGTATCAACCTGCCTGCCGACAAACAGGCTCGTCTTCGGGAGCTAAACAAACAAATCGGTCTCTTGCAGCAGAAATTCTCTAACAATATGCTTGCCGAGACCAATGCTTTCACACTCGTAGTGGACAAGAAAGAAGACCTGTCGGGATTGCCCGAAGGCGTCATAGAGGCGGCTGCCGACGAGGCGAAAGCCACAGGCAACGAAGGTAAGTGGGTGTTTACGCTGAAAAATCCGAGTTATGTGCCTTTTATGCAATATGCAGACAATAGAGAGCTTCGCGAAAAAATGTTCCGTGCATACTCTATGCGGGGCAACAACAACAATGCAAACGACAATAAGCAGGTGATACTCGACCTGATGAAGCTGCGTATAGAAAAAGCTTCGCTGCTGGGATATAATACGCCTGCCGATTTTTTCCTCGACAACTCGTTGGCAAAGACCCCCGACAATGTTTATAAGTTGCTGAACTCTATTATGCCCGCAGCTCTGAAAAAAGCCAAAAGCGAGGTGGTAGAGATGCAGAAAATAATCGACCGACAGAAAGGAGGATTCAAGCTACAGCCTTGGGATTGGGCATATTATGCCGAAAAACTAAGAAAAGAAAAGTACGACCTCAACGAAGACGAAGTCAAACAATACTTCAAAATGGAGAATGTTCGCCAAGGAGTATTCGACTGTGCATCAAAGTTGTATGGTATCGGCTTCGAACCAATCAAAGATGCTTCCATCTATTATCCCGAAGTAGAGGCATTTAAGATTACAAACAAGGCAGATGGGTCTTTGGTAGGTATCTTGTACACAGACTATTATCCACGCGACAGCAAACGTGGCGGTGCGTGGATGAACAACTTCCGTGACCAAGAGGTGATAGCAGGCAAAGATATTCGCCCTATTATAGTAAATGTGGGTAACTTTACCAAACCGACTACCTCGAAGCCTTCGTTGCTCACTACCGATGAGGTAGAGACCATGTTTCACGAGTTTGGACACGCTCTGCACGGCTTGCTGTCGAGGTGCAACTACCGTACGGTGAGCGGCACCAGTACTCCTCGCGACTTTGTGGAGATGCCCTCGCAGATAAACGAAAACTGGGCTTTCCAACCCGAGGTACTCAAGACCTATGCCAAACACTACAAAACGGGCGAGGTCATACCCGACTCTTTGGTACGGAAGATAAACACCACAGCTACATTCAACCAAGGGTTTATGACTACCGAGTTGGTAGCTGCGGCTCTGCTCGATATGAAGTGGCATACGCTCAAATCGGTAGACGGCATCGATGTCATAGCGTTCGAAAACCAGGCTGTCAAAGAGATGGGACTTATAGATGAAATCATTCCCCGTTACCGCTCTACATACTTCAACCATATTTTCAACTCCGGTTACTCTGCCGGTTATTACGCATATCTGTGGTCTGAGATGCTCGAGAAAGATGCTTTCGAGCTATTCCGACAAAAGGGCATATTCGATGAGGCGACAGCTAAGTCGTTCAAAGAAAATATCTTAGAAAAAGGTTCGTCGGACGACCTGATGAAACTATACAGGCAGTTCAGAGGGCAAGACCCGTCGATAAAACCGATGTTGCAGGCAAGAGGACTATTGCAGTAGACAGCGAAAATGTAGTAGATAGTATTATTATAAAATAAAAGATTCGGTATTTGGAGGCTTCATTGTCGTCAATCTTTACCATAGACAAAAAAATGAAAAGATATAGTTTATTGTTCGGAATTTTTATGCTTGTCGCTTCCTTTGGTGCTGTGGCACAGACAAGCGGCGAGAGAGTTTTTCTGAAACCCGCCAAAGTACGTCATTATCTTGGAGGTTGGGCTTATACGGGATATTCCGCTATGTTTCACAATATTGCAGAGACATCTGTATGTGGCGGATTCGGCGGAGGTCTGGGTATCGGCTATCAGTTGAGAACTAAGGGGTTCCTATTCAATACAGGTTTGGAGTTTGAGCTAATAAACTCTACCACCCGAGTAAAAGATTTGGGTGGCGACCTAAGGGTTGGGGCTACCAATACTCTCAGAAATGATGGTACTCCAATAGATTATGTACGGGTAAAATACAAATACTCAGCCTATGACGACTATCAGAGAGTAGGGCTGGTAAACGTACCAATACTTGCAGGTATGAGATTTGTCGGAGCATACGACTATTACTTTCTTGCAGGGCTAAAGGTAGGATTACCCGTATTGGGATACAACTCTACCAAAGGGAGAGCCGAGGTAGAGGTTCTCGACGAAGTTAATCCGGGCAATTGGTCTTCGTTTTCCCGCTACGACGACTATCGAACAGAGAGTAGAGGGGCTTCCGCTTTCGGTAATGTAAATATGATGGCATCTGCCGAGTTTGGCGTGGAGCTTAACCGCTGGATAGATAAGAAGGAGATAGCCAAACGCCAACAACAGGCAAAAGACCGAAAAAATCGTACCCGTAAAGGCGTCAGACGACAGTTCGAGCGAGAGACGCCACGTATTAGAGCTGCTGTATTCGTGGACTATGGACTGACCAATATCAACCGTAACGATAACAGCGGAAGCGGCTCTCCATCGATGCCTACGGCGTTCGATGGCGGTATGGGGCACGATAAGCCTGTTTTGTTCGACAACCGAAATCTGCTCGCCACGAGTGCAGCGTTCGACGGACAAAGCAGACCGAGATGCGTAACTCCTTTTATGGTAGGAGTCAAAGGTTCGATATTCTGGGACGTAACCAAACCTAAACGCAAATATTATCCGCCTACTCCTATACTGCCGCCTCCCCCTAAATTGATTTCGGGTAAGATAATCGACCTCGAGACCAAACAGGAAATTAAAGAAGCACAGCTTGTTATAACTGATACTCTTAATAATACTCTGTTTGCGAAAAATCTCAGGGGTTCAGGCAGGTTCGATACCAAACTTCGTCGTCAGGGTACGTACAGAGTATTTGTGGTAGCTCCCAAATATCAGAAACACAAAGAGATAGTGTCGAACGTCGGTGATACGCTTATGGTATATATGCAGCCGATAAAAATAGGTACATCGTTTGTTGTAAAGAATATCTATTTCAACACAAACGATACGTCGCTGACGGCAGAATCGAACAAAGAACTCGACAAACAGGCTAAGTTTCTCAAAGAGAATCCTAATGTCAATATCACAATTGTGGGACATACGGACTCGAGAGGCTCCGACGAGTATAACCTGAAATTATCCGAAGGACGTGCTGTATCTGTGATGAGAGCATTGATTGACAGAGGGATTGCTCCCGAGAGGTTAAAAGCAGAAGGTCGCGGAGAGACACAACCCGTAGCTTCGAATGAGACCGAAGAGGGCAGAGCCGAAAACCGACGAATAGAGATAGAAGTGCGGTAAAATCAGCCGATTATGCCAGATATAAAAAAATCCATTGTGTTTTTAATGCTACACGATGGATTTTTGTTTTATGTCGATATTATTTATATAAACGTGTGTCGATTAGGCAAAAAGAGTTTCCTTTATTATCTCTCCCACAGACGGATGGGGGAAAATCAACTTCTCGAACCTTTCGGCGGTCAGTTGTTGCTCGATTGCCAAAGCAGCTACGGCTATTATCTCCGACGAAGGATTGCCTATCATATGGCAGCCTACAATAATGTTTCTGTCGTCGAAAATCAATTTACACAGCCCGTTGCCACCTTCGTTCTCGGCTACGAAACGCCCCGAGAAGGTCATCGGCAGTTTTCTGACCGAATATGAGCGACCTTGGGCTTTGAGTTCGTCTTCGGTGAGTCCTACGCCTGCCACTTCGGGGTTGGTGTATACGACGGCAGGTACGGCGTTGTATGCCATAGTGTCGGATTTGCTTACTATATTGTTTACAGCCACCTCAGCCTCGCGTACGGCAGTGTGTGCCAGCATAGAGAAAGCCGTTATATCGCCTGCTGCGTAGACGTTTGTCTTTGATGTCTGCATCTTGTCGTTGACCTTTATACCGTTCCTGAATGGCTCTAAATCGAGTATCTCGATGCCTTTGAGCGATGGTTTCCTGCCCACACACAACAGTATTTTTTCGGTATCGATGCTCTGTTCGTTGCCCTGATTGTCTGTGAAAAGTACTTTGTTGTTTTGTAGCTCGGTAACTTTGGCTCCAACGAAAAAGTCTATTCCCTGTTTTTGGTATTCTGCGTGCAGCATAGCCGCTATCTCCGAATCTACCGGTGGCAATATCTCGGTAGCCATCTCTATGACGTTTACTTTCGAGCCGAGTGTGTTGAATAGTCCTGCGAACTCCATACCTATCACACCGCCGCCTACTATTACTATCGACTGTGGCACGGCTTTTAGCTCCAATGCCTCGCGTGATGTTATGTATTCGGTTGTTTGCAAGCCTTTTATGGGTGGGATAGCTACCTCCGAACCGCAGCACAGCAGTAGTTTCTTTGCTTCGAACTCTTGTTCGTTGGCAAGTATTACGACCTTCTCGTCGGTGTGTTGTTTTATTTCGGCTTCGCCCACTACCATAGTAGCACCGCAATTGGTCATTTTAGCTCTTATTCCGGCATTGAGCTTACGTACTATCTTGTTTTTGCGTGATACTATCTTTTCGTAGTCGAATGTTGTATTCTCTGTACCGATTCCGTATTTACTTCCGTTCTTTGCGTTGTGATACAGTTTTGCGCTGTATAGCAGTGTCTTGGTGGGTATACAACCCTCATTCAGACAAACCCCTCCGAACGCTTTTTTCTCGAAAATAACCACATTCAGACCATTATGAGCAGCTCTTTCGGCTGCTGTATATCCGGCAGGTCCGCCACCTATAATAGCCAAATCAAACATATTTAGTATATTATTTTGTGTGTTAAAAAATTATCGGCAAAGGTAATGATTTTTTGAAAAAAATGTGGTCGTGGTGATGAATAAATTTGTAACTTTGCGGGATAAAAATTTGAATTTAAATAACAAAAAAATAAGAATATATATGGAATTACCATTTGCAGAATCTTGGAAGATTAAGATGGTCGAACCCATCAGAAAATCGACACGCAGAGAGCGTGAACGGTGGCTGAAAGCAGCCAATTACAATGTGTTTCAGTTGAATGCCGAAGAGGTCTACATCGACCTTCTGACCGACTCGGGCACAGGTGCTATGTCAGACCGTCAGTGGGCAGGAGTGATGATGGGCGACGAGAGCTATGCAGGAGCAACATCGTTCCGTAACTTGCAGAAAGCCATCGAAAAAATCACGGGCTTCAAGTATGTAGTACCGACCCACCAGGGACGTGCTGCCGAGAACGTACTTTTTTCGGTACTCGTAAAAGCTGGCGACTATATCCCCGGCAACTCGCACTTCGACACCACCAAAGGACACATCGAGAGCCGTAAGGCTTTTGCCGTCGATCTTACTGTGGACGATGCCAAAGATACTCAGAAAGAGGTGCCTTTCAAGGGTAATGTAGATATCGACAAACTCGAGAAATTCCTTGCCGAAAAAGCCGACAAGGTACCTTTTGTCATCGTTACCATCACCAACAACACGGCAGGCGGCCAGCCTGTTTCTATGGACAATCTGCGTCGTGTGCGTCAAGTTGCCGACAAATACAACAAACCCGTTGTGTTCGACTCTGCACGTTTTGCCGAAAATGCTTACTTCATCAAGGTTCGCGAAAAAGGCTACGAAAACAAGACTATCAAAGAGATATGTCTCGAAATGTTCTCGTTGGCAGATGCTATGACTATGAGTGCCAAAAAAGATGCTATCGTAAATATGGGTGGTTTCATCGCTACCCGTAAGCAAGATTGGTACGATAAGGCTAAGGTATTGGGTATCATATATGAAGGGTATTTGACTTACGGTGGTATGAATGGTCGCGATATGAACGCTTTGGCTATCGGTCTCGACGAAAATACTGAGTTCGACAACCTCGAAACCCGTATCAAGCAGGTCGAATATCTTGCTGCCAAGCTCGACGAATACGGTATTCCGTATCAACGTCCCGCAGGCGGTCACGCTATCTTTGTAGATGCCACCCGAGTACTCACTCACGTGCCCAAAGAGGAGTTTCCCGCTCAGACACTCACCGTAGAGCTTTATCTGGAAGCTGGTATCAGAGGTTGCGAAATAGGCTATCTGCTTGCAGACCGCGACCCTGTTACTCGCGAAAACCGCTTCGGTGGGCTCGACCTACTGCGTCTGGCTATACCGCGTCGTGTGTATACAAACAACCATATGGACGTGGTGGCTGTAGCCCTCAAAAATGTTTTCGACCGCCGCGAGAGCATAACCCGCGGAGTGAAAATAGTATGGGAAGCAGAGATAATGCGTCACTTCACCGTTAAGCTCGAAAAACTGTAATTCTACAAGTTTTATATTTTTATGATAACCTGTATTTGTTTGAAAAATAAATAAATACAGGTTATTTTGTCTGTTGTAACCTGTTTCTTGCAAATTAAAATAGATACTCTGCCGAGTAATTGTATATTTTTTTATATATTTGCAGTGCAAAAAAGTATACTGTATAATGTCGGAGTTTAAGAACAAGAAGCAGTTGAGGTCTCATAAAGTAGTGGTTGCCCTCAATGATGACGAAAAGATATTTATCGACAATTATTGTAATAAAAACAATATAAAAAGTAAAGGTAAATTCCTAAGAGAGACGGCAATACGTGTGATTTTGAAGCAGATGCACCAATATAGCCCTACGTTATTCGATTAGACAAAAATTTTAAATAAACATAAAGATGAAAAAAATACTATTTTCTTTTATAATACTGTTCGCTTGTGCTGCAGTGTCGATGGCAGATGTCCAACCGAGTCGTGTGCCGGCTTCGCCGTTTCCCATCAAGGTATCTCAGCCCAATGGCGATACTATTATGATTAGAGTGATGGGCGACGAATGGAAACACTTCCATACCACTACCGATGGATACGTGATAGTCAAAAACAGTAAAGGTTACTTCTGCTATGGTAAAATAGGAGCAAAGGGTAAAGTGGTGCCATCGTGTTACACGGTATGTAGCGATAGCAAGATGACCAAACGTAAGTTGAATTATCTCAAAAAGATGGCTAAGAACGAGAAATTAAAAATAACGGTGGTGAGATCGGAATGATAAACCACTACTGAGTTTACGAGAGGAAGAGCAAGTTGATATAATATGACAATAGACGAAGTACAGCAACAGATAATAGAAGAGTTTTCGGTCTTCGACGACTGGCTCGACAAATACCAATATATCGTGGATTTGGGCAACTCGCTCGAGGCGTTTCCACCCGACCAAGAGACAGACGAAAACTTGATAGAAGGCTGCCAGAGTAAAGTGTGGATAATTTCGCAATATACCGATGGCAAAGTGTTTTTCCAAGCCAAAAGCGATGCTGTCATAGTAAAAGGTATCGTAGTCCTTCTGATGCGAGTACTATCAGGTCGGACACCGTCCGAGATATTAGACAGCAATCTGTTCTTTATCGATAAAATAGGTCTTACGGAGCATCTGTCGCCTACGCGATCTAATGGACTATTGGCTATGGTCAAGAAAATGAGGCTTTTCGCTCTGGTATACAAAACGAAATACGAGGACTGACAGACGTCGATGTCCTTATAATACAGGAAATTGCTTATGAAAGAATACAAACACCCCGAAGATAACGAGCAGTATAAGGGACTCAAGATACAGAAAGCTCTCGATACACCGCCATCTGTACGCAATCCGTACTTTACGAAACTTAAAAAACGTCCTCAATATTCGGTCGATGACTATGTAAAAGGTATTTTGGAGGGCAATATATCTATTTTGTCGCAGGCGGTTACTCTTATAGAGAGTTCGATAGAGAGTCATTATGTTATGGCTCAGCAGGTTATAGAGAAGTGCTTACCATATTCGGGTAACTCGATACGTTTGGGTATAACCGGTGTGCCCGGAGCAGGCAAAAGTACGCTCATCGATGCACTCGGAATGGACATCGTACGGGACGGTAAACGACTTGCTGTATTGGCGATAGACCCAAGCAGCTCTATAACGAAAGGTTCTATCCTCGGCGACAAAACACGTATGGAGCAGCTTTCGGTTCACCCGAATGCCTTTATCCGCCCCTCGCCATCGGCGGGCTCGCTCGGTGGAGTTGCCCGTAAAACACGCGAAACCATAGTTCTCTGCGAGGCAGCAGGCTTCGAGGTGATATTTGTGGAGACTGTCGGGGTGGGGCAGAGCGAGACGGCGGTTCACTCGATGGTGGACTTTTTCCTTCTGATACAGCTTGCAGGTACAGGCGACGAACTGCAAGGTATCAAACGCGGTATTATGGAGATGGCAGACGGTATAGCCATCAACAAAGCAGATGGTAACAATATAGACAAAGCTAATATAGCCAAAAGCCACTTTACCAATGCTTTGCATCTATTTCCGATGCCTCCTTCGGGTTGGTCGCCGCGAGTACAGACCTGCTCTGCTTACGAACATATCGACCTCGATAAGCTATGGCAAATGGTTTTGGATTATATCGCCTTTACCAAAAAGAACGGATACTTCCAAGAAAAACGACTCAACCAGTCGAAATATTGGATGTATGAGACTATCGAACAATATCTTAAAAACAATTTCTACAACAACCCGACGATAGAAAATATGCTGCAAAAGGTAGAGAACGACCTGTTGCACAACAAGGTAACACCGTTTGTTGCTGCTACCAAATTGCTCGATACCTACAAAAATGTTTTAATTAATCAATCAAAAAAATAATAATGAAAAAATTATCTTTAATATTACTTACATTACTGTGTGTAACAGTAGTATATGCACAAAAAAACAAAAAAGAGAAGAAAAGTAAATCGAAAGTAGAGGTTGTTGCGCCTAAGTCGTTAACGGAGATAACGTCGTATGCTTTGGGTGTCAATATAGCCGACGGACTCAAACAAAACTCTGAGCAACTCGGTATCATTGTCGATTGGGAGTGGATTGTAAGAGGGTTACGTGAGGCAGCCGATGGCAAAAGTCAATTCGATTCGGCTAAGATGTCGGAGGCTTTTGCCAAACTCGATAGCTTGGTGAAAGAAAATCGCGATATTAAGGCTCGGAAGCAAAAAGAGTTCCTCGAAGAGAACAAGAAAAAAGCAGGAGTCATCACTACTCCGTCGGGTCTTCAGTACGAGGTTATTACGCTTGGTACAGGAGACAAACCTACCTTGGAAAGCAATGTAGAGGTCAATTACGAGGGCAAAACAATAGATGGCAAAGTATTCGACAGTTCGTACGAGAGAGGTACAACTACCTCTTTCAAACTGAGTAATGTCATTCCAGGGTGGCAAGAGGGTTTACAGCTTATGCCCGTCGGCTCTAAATTCAGGTTTTATATCCCGTCGGAACTCGCTTATGGCGAGCGCGGTGCAGGCAACGATATAGAACCTAATGCAACGCTTATATTCGAGGTGGAGTTGCTTAATATCGTGCCTGACACGGAATTGGTGTCGCCAAATAATGCTAAGTAATTCGGATATTAAATTTTATCTAAAATTTTATGTGTGCAAAGCGTATGCGATAACAAAATAAATATTACCTTTGCACACTGTAAATATCGCCTTTTTAGCTCAGTTGGTAGAGCAACTCATTCGTAATGAGTAGGTCTGGGGTTCGAGTCCCCAAAAAGGCTCTAAATATGATAATTATAAGGAAACACAGGAGCATTAAGTTCCTGTGTTTTTTATTTTTAAAAACTGTTGTGTGTTTTGTATTTATGGTTGTTAATCTCGGAGTGAGTCAACTCACAGGGTCGGGGCGGTAGCTGAGTCGCATCATCATTTCGTCGAAATCGACTTTGTGTCCGTCGAACTCCGGACCATCGACACATACGAACTTTGTCTGCCCGTCGACCGTTATGCGGCAGGCTCCGCACATACCCGTACCGTCGACCATAATGGTATTGAGTGATACTTCGGTGGGAATGTCGTATTGTTTGGTCAGCAGCGATACGAATTTCATCATCACCGCAGGACCGATGGCTTCGACCCTGTCTACTTTTTCGCGTTTTATGACCTCTTCTACTCCGTTGGTAACCAAGCCTTTGATACCGTACGAACCGTCGTCGGTATATATCAACACTTCATCGGCAAATTGTCGGAACTGCTCTTCGAGTATTATGAGCTCTTTGGTACGGGCTGCAAGTATTACGATTATCTTGTTGCCTGCTTTTTTCAGAGCCTTAGAGATAGGCAACATAGGTGCTGCCCCTACTCCTCCGCAGGCACAGACCACTGTGCCGAAATCGGCTACATGTGTCGACTGTCCCAGAGGACCTACCAAGTCCGTTATGTAGTCGCCTTCGTTGAGGTCGCACAGCTTGTTGGTAGAGATGCCTACTCTTTGTATTATAATCAATATAGTGCCTGCCTCTTTGTCACTATCGGCGATTGTAAGTGGTATACGTTCGCCCTTTTTGCCTGTACGGACTATGACGAAGTGCCCTGCCCGATGAGAGCGTGCCACCTCAGGTGCTTCTACGACAAATCCCGTTACGAGAGAAGAAAATTCTATCTTCTTCAGAATCTTATTCATAACAAATTATTTTTAGAATAAAGCTACGATTTTATAAATAATGCCTGCAAGTAAAGCACTTACAGGTATTGTAAGCAACCAAGCCACAAGCAGACTTTGGGTTACTCCCCAGCGGACAGCCGAGAGACGTTTGGTAGCTCCAACACCGATGATAGCACCCGTGATAGTGTGTGTGGTGGAGACAGGAATTTTAAGTATTTCGGTCATATACAGAGTAATAGCTCCTGCTGTTTCTGCCACTACGCCCTCGAATGGTGTTACTTTGGTTATCTTAGAACCCATAGTTTTTACTATTCGCCAACCACCGCTCATAGTGCCGATAGAGATCACTGTAAAACACGTGATTGGCACCCAACTCGGCAAGTCGTTGATAGAGTGTATGCCTCCTGCCAAGCCCAGAGAGTGAGCTGCTATCATTGCTGCGGCTATGATACCCATTACTTTTTGTGAGTCGTTCATACCGTGTCCGATACTGAAGAGTGCCGACGAGAGCAGTTGAAGTCTCTTGAACCAGTGGTTTGCCTTGTGCGGATTAGCTTTTTTACAGATATGCTCGATTATAATAGTGATAATCATTGCCGTTACCATACCTACCAGAGGAGCGATTAGTATGAATGCCGCTATCTTGAACACCACTTCGCCGTGCACGGCTTGCCAGCCCCAAGCAGCTATGGCTGCCCCCGCAAATCCCCCGATGAGGGTATGCGACGACGACGACGGGATACCCAGCCACCATGTAAGCAGATTCCACACCACGGCAGCCAAGACACCCGAAAGTATCACTTTCAGTGCGACACTACCTACAAGATAACTCTCTACTACGGTTTTGGATACGGTGTTGGCTATGCCGAACTCTCCGATGATGAACTTCGAGATAAAAAAGGCAACAAAATTGAAAAAAGCAGCCCAAATAACTGCTTGAAAAGGTGTCAGTACCCGCGTGGAAACAATTGTAGCGATAGAGTTGGCTGCGTCGTGGAAGCCATTGATGAAATCGAACAAAAGAGCGAGCAGTACGATTGTTACTAATAAAACCACAAGATATAAGTGTTTTTAGAGTGTTATATTTACGATGTATTGCTTGTTATGCGTATTTTACAATTATTATTTTTATGGTCTTACCGATATGGTCTATCTCGTCTGTGATACCTTCGAGTACGTTGACAATCTCTTTGAGTTTGATTATCTCTATTGCATCGGTATAGTTTTCGAACAGTTCGATGGTGAAGTTCTGAAACACCTCGTCGGCTTGGCTCTCTATCTCGTGCAGTTTGTTGCAGTATTTCTCTATTTCGCCTGCTTTTTTCTTAAGCGAGTGCAACTCTCCTATTGCCTTGTGCATATATTGCGTGCCTTCGAGCACCATTTGGGCTATCTCTTCGGCAGCCCGAGGTATTTGTTTCGGCTTGTAGAATGTTATGCGTTTGGCACAGCCGTATATCTGGTCTGTAACGTCGTCGATGCCGTTTGCCAAGGAATTTATATCCTCGCGGTCGAAGGGCGTGATGAACGTATCGTTGAGCTCGTAATATACTTTTTCGATTACACGGTCGCCTTCGTGTTCAAGGTCTCTTATGCGCTGTAATATTTCGGGTTTATTGTCTTTTACACAAGTGATTAGTTGCTCTGCCGACTTGTGCGATACCTCTGCCAAAGAATCCAACAAGGGGAAAAACTTCGGCTCCTTCGGCGTAAATTTACTAAAAAACGAATTATCCATACTTTTTACTTTCTACATCAATGATTTACATCAGAATTCTTTTTCAATTGCACCGTCGGCTAAACTTTGTCTGTGGTAGCCGAAAATGACATAAATATATACTTATGATATTTTTAAATGATTAATTATTAAACGCATACTGATATTTATCATATTTGCCTTTTTCGACCCCCAAAGTTAATTATTTTTTTTGAAAAACAATTACCGATACAGTTGTATTTTAAATATGTATAACATATTAATCCTCCAAAAGAAATCTGATAGGTTTGGAAAATTTCATCGCTACTGTTCTTCCTTTGTATCGGGCAGGGGCAAGCGGCGGCAATTTTTTTATGATATTCACGGCGGCAGTATTCAGTATATCGTATCTGCCTTTTACGGATAATATCTTGACTCTCCCCTCGATAGATATTATAAACTCTACCACGGAGTTGCCTGAGATACCCGAATCGATAGCTTCTTGCGGGTAGACGAAATTATTCAGGATATGTTTGTTTAATTGGTCGTTGAAGCATTTTTTACTCTCCTCGTCGGGGATATTGTTGCACTGCTCGAATTGTGGGTATCTATCGACCCCAACTAAGATTTTGGTACTATCTGTAAAGTTGTCTTTGTCGTCGTAAGGCTCAGAAGCGTTCACCACCGACGGGGGCTGCGAATTGCTATTGTTGGTTATACTATTCACCCCACAAATGCGGTAGCCGTCAGATGAGATACTGTTGCATACATTATCCTCTATGGCAGAGGCAGGTAGTGTAATTGCGGCAATCAACAAGAATAATAATTGTCTCATATTATAGGTTGATTGTTTGATATTCAGACTACTTTCTCTATATTCCAGACGAATGCCTTGACGCCGATTTCGGGATTGCGTTTGTCGAGCTTGTGGGTCGTTTTGAGTAGTTCGTCGACCCTATCGTCTTCGACAATACACATAACCGCAGAGTTCATCTCAGGCCAGGTGTGCGTACCGCGTCGCGGCTCTCCGCTGTTGGTGCCTCTGCCCTGAACCTGTTCGAAGAGGGTGAAGCCTCTTATGCCGAGTTCGTCGAGCATATACTCCACACGCTCTGTATTGGATTGGTTGAATACTATAAATACTGATTTCATCGTATCGATTTTATTTAGATTGATATTTTTATAAGAAAAGATAGAACACCGATGTGAAGCCCGATATGAGAATTATGGTTGATGACTGTGAACTTTAAATGACTTTTTTCCATTATTTGATTTAGTTTCTGTAATTCCCTACATCTTTCTGCACATAGGCGTTCTATACGGATAAATATGATTTTAGTTTTCGTCTTTTATCCTCATAAATAGAAATTCTTTGCGTTGCTTTGCCTTTTTATCTCGTTCGCCGTGTCGCGACATCAGTGCATAGAGCACAGGCACTATCACGAGCGTAACGACGGTAGCAAACAGTAGTCCGCCGATTACCACTATGCCGAGCGGTATCCATATTTCGGAGCCTTCGGCGGTCGACAGAGCCATAGGCACCATACCGAGTATTGCCGTTATGGCGGTCATAAGCACGGGTCGCAGACGACTCTCGCCCGACAGGGCAATAGCTTCGTTGAGTTCGTAGCCCCTGTCGCGCATAAGGTTGATGTAGTCCACGAGCACGATACCGTTTTTCACCACGATACCCACAAGCAGTATCATACCGAGCATACCGACCATTTCGAGCTCCTGCCCCGTGACGAACAGTGCAAGGAACGCTCCCGAGAAGGCAAACGGAATAGAGCCGAGCAGTATGAGGAACGGCTTGGAGAAGCTCTCGAACTGCGATGCCATCACTATGTATACCAGCAGTATTATGAGCAACATCAGCGAACCCATATCGCGACTCATCTCCATTTGGTCTTCGTACGTACCGCCGACGTTGATGACTACGCCCTGAGGCAGGTCGATACCCCGTGCTATCTCTCTTGCCGCATTAGCCAATTCCAACAACGACGTGCCGGCAGGCGTTACGCTGACGGATACAATACGCTGGCGACGTTTGTGGTCGATAGTGGGCGGAGCCCAAAATTCGCTTACCTTAGCCAGCTCTTTTACTTTGATAAGAGAGCCTGTCGGGGTCTGCAGGGTCATCTCTTCTATATCGGTGATAGAGTTGCGGAACTCTTCTTTGAGGCGTACTACTATCTTGTACTCGTCGCCGTCTTCTTTGAGGTAGCCTGCCTGATAGCCGTTGACCCTGTTGCGGACGGCTGTGGCTACCTGTGCAGCCGACAATCCGCTGAGGGCGAGTTTCTCTTTGTCGAAGTTTATCTGCAGCTCGGCACGGTCTTCGTCGCGAGAGACAGTGATATTGCGTGCTCCTTTGACGTCTTTCATCTTGTTTTTTATCTCTTCGGCTACCTTGTTGGTTGCCTCGAAGTCGTAGCCGTATATTTCGACAGATACGTTATTATTGCCGCTGCCACCGAATCCCATATTTGTCGATACATTCGAGAAAACAACGTCGGCACGGTTGCCGAGATATTGTCGGAATACTTCGGCTATCTCGAATACCGTACGTTGTCTCTGGCTCCTTTCGGGGAAAGTTACGGTCATAGTAATGATGTTGTTCGACGACTGGTTCATCAGAGCCGAAAATCCTGCATCGTCGCTCGAGCCGGTAGTGGAGGCTATCAGTTTTATTTCGGGAGCAAGCGATTTCAGGTCGGCTTCTATCTGTCGGGCTACACGCATACTCTCTTCGACACGTGTACCGCGTTGAAGTTCTATTTTGAGGCTTATGCGTCCATTGTCTTGCTGTGCCATAAAGTTGAACCCTATTTTACCCATAAATACAGGTGAAAATCCTATTATGACCACTGCCAATGCTATCAACGACGTAGCGAGTTTGTGCCCGAGACACCACCTCAGCAAGTTGGCATACCTTTTGTCGAGGGCGGCAAGCCATTTCATCACAGTATTTTCGTACCAGTTGGCGTTTGCCGAAATCTCTTCTACCTCGCCCTTTTCGTTGATTATTTCTTTTTTACTTTTCAATAAAAGAGACGATAGCATCGGAGTAAGGGCTATGGCTACGGTAGCCGAAACGGTGATACAGATAGACACTATCCAGCCCATCTCTTTGAATATAATACCTGCCTGTCCGCCGAGCATCGTAAGCGGTAAGAATACGGCAACGATAACCATCGTAGTGGCTATTACCGATACCCATACTTCGTTGGTGGCGTATATTGCGGCTTCTCGCGGACGCGAACCGCGTTCGATATGACGCATTATATTCTCCAATACCACGATGGCGTCGTCGACCACTATGCCGACGGCAACCGTAAGCGACGCAAGCGAAATGATATTGATGGAGCTATCGGCTACGAACAGGTAGATGAAAGCACAGATAAGAGATATAGGTATCGACAGTACGATGATAAGAGTTGCACGCCACCTACCGAGGAAAAACATCACTACCAACGCCACAAATACGAAAGCGAGCATTACCGCTTCCGACAGACCGTCGATAGAGTTTTGTATCGTCTGAGCACTGTCGTAGATGATTTGTGCTTTTATATCGGGCGGCAGACTCGGCATTATGTCTTCGTCCATCATCTTTTTTACCTTTTTGACGATTGCCACCGTATTGGCGCCCGTTTGCTTCATTATCACCATACGTACACCGTTCTGACCGTTGATTCGTTCGTCCAGATTGACGTCGCGTATGGTGTCGCGTACATTAGCCAAGTCTTTGACAAATATGTTTTTACCCAACCTGTTGGCTACTACTACGTTGTTTATCTCCGAGCTTTCGACGTATTCGCTCTGCACGCGCAGTTGATACTGCTCTTTGCCCATTTTTATCGAGCCTGAGGCGAGGTTGAGGTTATTGGCGGATATTGCCTGTCCTATCTGTTCGACCGATAGCTTATAGGCATCGAGTTTGCTTTGGTCTAAATCGATATAAATATAACGTTCGGGAGTACCCGACAGCGATATGTTACCGATACCGTCGATACGGTTGAGTACGCTTACAACATTGTCTTCCAATATCTTCTCCAACCCCGCGTAGCTCTCTTTTGCAGTAATGGCATACTGCATAATGGGGAAGTTGGAGGTCGAGAACTTGAATATCATCGGGCGGCTGCAGCCGTCGGGCAGATTGTCGTTGACCATATCTATTGCCGAACGTACGTCGTTTACCGATTCGTCGAGGTTTTGCCCCCAATTGAGCTGCAACGACACGACCGAAATATTGTCTTTCGACTGAGATGTAATCTCTTTCAGTCCGTCGACGGAGTTGAGCGAGTTTTCGAGTACTTTGGTAACGTTGGTCTCTATCTCGGAGCCGTTGGCACCGGGATAGGTGGTCATTATGGAGACGTACGGTACGTCCATAGCGGGGAATTGGTCGATAGGGAGTTTTGAGAAAGAAAACACCCCGAAAACGATGATACCCACAAATATCAAAGCCGTAGTAATCGGCTTGTTTATAGCGGTCTGATATATAGCCATCTCGAAAAAAATTATTTTGTTTTTACACTGTCTTTTGCTCCCTTATTGTCGGTAGTCTGCGGTGAGTTGTCGGCAATCTGCACCTTGACGCCGTCTACCAGACGTGCCTGTCCGACTACTACGAGTTCGTCGTCGTTTCTGAGCTCTTTCGACTCTATCTCGGTCATATCGTCGAAACGTTGTCCGAGTGTAACGCTGATACGATGTGCCGTATCGCCGCGTTTTACGAAGACATAACGTTCGTTAGACCCTTGCTGTTTGAGTACTGCCTGATACGGCACCACAATGGCATCGACCTTGCCGAGCGACAGCGTGGTGTGTGCAAACATACCAGGACGCAGCAGAAGCGATGGGTTAGGAATGTCTATTTTCACCGTAAAGGTATGAGTGGCAGGGTCTATGGTGGGGTAAACTATCTCTATCCGTCCCTTGAAGTTTTTGTCGGGATATATGTCCGACACTACGTTTAGCTGCATATTCTGCTTTACACGGGGGAAGTAGCTCTCGGGGATATTGATATGAGCTTTCAGACGAGCTATCTGGGCTAACTGCAATATCGGTTTTGTAGGCGAATACATCTCGCCGTCTTCGTAGTTTTTAGCGGTGATGATACCTGCGAAAGGAGCTGTAACGAACGTATTTTTTTGCAGAAATTTGAGATTCTCTTGTGAGGCGTCGAACTGAGCCTTGAGCTGGTCGTAGACACTCTGTGCCACGTTGCCCGTTTTGAGCAGCGCTTCGGTACGAGCCAAATCGACGGCAAGGCGGTTGTGCTGTACCTTAGCCGAATTCAGCTGTGTCTGGTCGAGACGTACGAGGAGCTGTCCTTTGGCAACGCGTGTGCCGGGTTCGACATAGATGTGCTCGATATTGCCCTGTACGGAGGGCGATACGTTCATCTGCTCGTAACCCTCGAGAGTGGTGGAGTACTCTACCTCTCGGCTTATCTGACGGGGTTCGAGGCGTATTACCTGCACGTTTTCTATTTTGCTCTCTTCTTTCTTCTGACTGTTGTCTGCCGTACCGCAACCGACGAGTGTCAGTGCTGCAACTGCTATTATCAAGATAGATTTATTCATATATCAGATTTATTAATGTGTTTTTATATTGATTGTTATAATACTCAGGTTTATTGATTTGTATGTTGTTTTTATTTGTTGAGCAAGTTTCGAAGCTCTATTTGAGCGTTGGTCATATTCATAATAGCTTGTATGTATGTGTTTTGAGCGTTTATAAAGTCGGAACTTGCCTGTGTAACCTCGAGTGACGAGGCTCGTCCGTAGCGGAATTTCTCGGCAACTTTGTTGAAGACACTGTTGGTAACGGCGATATTTTTCTTCTGAATAATAAAATTCTCGTAAGCCGAATTAAGGTTGAATCTAAGCTGTTTGTCTTTGATTTCGAGCTGGTTCTGTGAGTCGTCGAAAGTGTTTTTTGCTTTCAGATAACTGTATTTTTTCTCTCTGATACTCATAAACGTTCTGCCTGAGGTGAATAGAGGCACTTTGACGCCGATAGAGAAGACATTTGGCGGGTTCATATTCATCATCGGTTCGCCGTCGAAATATTTGATGTCGGAGTAGCGATAACCTATTGTAAGCGAAGGCGAATAGCCCATTGCAGCGAGTTTAATCTGTTTACGCGATAGCTCAAGATTTTTGCTCATAAGCCGATAGTTGTAGTTGTCGGTTATATCGAACTTGGTATGCAAGAGTCTCAGCGACGCCTCGGCGTTGGTCAGTTGGTCGAGATTGTCGGTAAGCTCTATGTGTGTGTCGGCACTGACGCCGAGTTGCAGCTTCATCGAGCTGTAAGTCATCTCGAGCCCTTGTCGTGCACTGTTCAAGGCACTTTCGAGCTTCATCACCTGTACATATAGCTTGTCGGCTTCGGTCTGCTCGGTAACACCTATCTTGACGGCTTCCACAGTGCTTTGGTATATCTTTTCTATATTCATTTTGCTCGAGTCTAAAAGGTTGACTATATGTCTGTTGGCGAGGATAGATATATAAAGCTGTGTTACTGTCGAGGTTATGGTCTGTTCGGTCTGCAGTCGGCTTATATCTGCCATATCGACGGCTATTTTGTTTATCATCGCCCCGACTATCTGTTGTCCGCTTATCTGCATTCCTGCCGAGATGCTGAAAGTGCCGTTGGGTGGGCTTGCCCGCTCGATAACGTTTACCATATCTTCGCCCGTAGCAGGGTTTTTGCCGACGGGGATACGCATCTCCATCTTGAAGCCCATCATATTCTGATAGTCGTAGCCTGCCGTAACTTGTGGCAACATACTTGCTATCGTCTGCCAACGCTGTGCCTGAGCGATTTTGACGTCGTACGAGGCGTTTTGCAACTGACGGTTGTAGCGGATAGCCGTATCTTTTGCCTGTTGCAGCGAGAGCGAGATGACGGTAGCACCCTCGCTTGCCCGCTCCCAACTTGGAACTATCGGAGTAGACACCTCTGTCTGTCCCCAAAGCATCACCGTCGTTGCCGCCAGCGCCAATATCAATGATTTTATTCTTTTCATTTTAATGAAATAATTTATGGTCGATTTATACTATTGTTTGTTATTTATCGAATTATAATACTCCAATCCTTTGTCGTTGCACACGACGCGGAACATAGTGTCCATACAGAAGTCCATCATGTGTATAAACGGTATTTTGTTCGTATTTGAGTACTCCAACATATTGGAGAATATCTCGCTTATGAGTTTTTTTGTAAGCGTAAGGTCCATATCTTGTCGAAACAACCCTTGTGCAATGCCCATATTGAGTATGCTGAGCGTATTTACCTCGGAGTCTTCTTTTATCAGCCGACAATGTTTGTCGAAGAGTTCGGAGTAATATTTTTTCATATCGAAGTGGATTTGGAAAAACTTTTCGTCGTCGCGTTGAGTCTTGCTGCGGAATATATTGGTTTTCGATATCAGATATTCGATTATGTTGTCGTTGTCGGCAATCTCTTTACTCTGTTTTTCCTCTATACGTACGCTCTTCAATATCTCTTCTATGAGTTCGTTTTTGGTTTTGAAGACGGTGTAGAAAGTCTTCTTCTATATATGCAGTTCGTTGCAAATATCGTCGATGCCGACGCGTTTGAGTCCATA
>ERZ773042.117-NODE-117-length-60472-cov-5.565801_pt1 | contig 60472 bp, 47 predicted proteins | sample MGYA00511664_ERZ773042 | MGnify/ENA primary metagenome ERZ773042 (study PRJEB29015, sample SAMEA2737984) | human oral metagenome | biome: human oral; feature: human-associated habitat; material: dental | place: China | collected 2036 ... | reverse complement strand
AGGACGATGATCTGCTCGTGGTAAATAAGCCCGCGGGCCTTACCGTCCACCCCGCCGCAAGCGTCAAAGAGCCCACGCTCGTGGACTGGCTCAAATCTCGCGGCTATCTGCTCTCCACGCTCGGCGGCGAGCTTCGCGCGGGCATCGTGCACCGCCTGGATAAACTCACCAGCGGCGCCCTGCTCGTCGCCAAAAACAACGCCGCGCACGCCGCGCTCTCGGCACAGCTAAGCGATAAGAGCATGGGGCGGATATACCTCGCACTCATCGACCTGCCGCTGAAAGAGCCCTGCGTAATCGAGCGCCCGATCGCTCGCAACCCATCAAACCGTCTAAAAATGGGGATTGTGCCCGGCGGGCGCAGCGCAAAGAGCGCGTTTTATGAAATTCTAAGCGGCGCGGAACTAACGGAGCTTCAAAACTCCGCCGAGAGGTGCGATGAAATTTTAAATACGAGCGCGGGCGATAGTACAACTGCGAGCAAGAGCGCGGGCATGGATGAAATTTTAAACGACTACGCAGGCGCGGATAACGCGGATGAAATTTCAAATAATTACATGCGTAGCGCGGATAAAATTCCAAGCAGCCGCGCGGGCAACGCAGGTAAAATTCCAAACAATCTCGTAGATAGCGAGGATAAAATTTTAACCGCCGATATGAACGCAAATGAAACCAAAGCCGCCCGTCTCGCTGAAAATAAATTTTTAAATTTTAAAAATCCCGCTCAAAACCAAATTTTGCCGCCGATAAACCTAAAGAGCTTCAATCTCGTCGCGGCAAAGCTCTTCACGGGCCGCACGCATCAGATCCGCGTGCATTTAAGCTCGATAAATCGGCACATTTTGGGCGATCATTTATACGGATTTAAGAGCGAAAACGCTAAAATTAACAGGATTTTGCTCCATGCCTATTTGCTCTATTTCATCCATCCGCGAAGCGGCAAAGAGGTGAAAATATGCGCGGGCTTGCCGAGCGAATTTCTAAATTTTACGACAAATCAAAAGGTAAAGGATGAAATTTATGAAAAAATTTTACCGACTAACGTTGAGCGCTACTTTAGCGATATTAGCGGGTGGCTGCGCTATGTCTAGCGCGCCTAGCGCAAGCGACGAGAGCCTGCCGCGCGTAGAGGGGATCAGGACGATCACGAGCGACGATGAGATCGGGCTTGAGTGGCCTAGATACGACTCAAATACCGCCGTATTGGGCTTTATAGTTTATCGCGCGCCCGCAAGCGGCGGCGAAGCCAAAAAGATCGCCACCATCGCAGATCCATACTCCACCCACTACGTAGATACGAGGCTGCAGCCGGGCACTTCGTATAAATACACGGTGCGCACATACGGCGCCAAGGGCGTTTCGGCTCCTTCTCCGGTCGCTATCGCAAGCACTGCGAAAATGCTAGAGTCCGTGCCGTTTGCGCAGGCGATCTACGGACTTCCGGGCCGCGTTAAGATCATCTGGCGCCCGCATCCGGATCTTCGCGTAAGCTCCTATCTAATAGAGCGCCGTCCTAAGGGAGGCGAGTCGTGGAGCACGATTAAAGAGGTTCGCGGCAGACTTAGTGCTGAGTATATCGACAATATCGATTACGGCGAAGGATACGAATACCGCATCACCGTCAAAACCGAAAACGGAGAGCTGTCCAAGCCTAGTGCAGTCATTGCCGCAGCGCAGGCAGAATAAAGCTTGCCGAATTTCATAACCCGCAGCGTGAGCCTGCCGCGGCTGCCGATTAAGCTTGGCGAGACCGAATTTTTAGAAACGGCGCGCGGCAGAAATTTAACGCTCGTGCGAACTAAGAGCTTTGATAGCGAGTTTTTTATCACCCTGAAGCCCAGCGGCGACAAAGTGATAGTAAAAGGCGAAAAGATCACAAAGCCCGCCAAGATCGGTCATCTGCAACGAGCGCTCGAAATTTTTAAAGAGCGCTTCTGCGGGCGGATCATCTCGCAGGCGTTTGCCTACAAAGACAGCTCGCTTACCGAAAAAACGCCGCTGATTTTGGACGAGAATGAAATTTTATCCCTCGTAAAAAGCTCTAAATTTAATAAAATTTTCATCGAGATCGGCTTCGGCTCGGGCAGACACCTGCTTCATCAAGCGCGCTCAAATCAAGACGCGCTGCTAATCGGTATCGAAATTTACAAGCCAGCAATCGAGCAGGTCGCAAAGCTAGCGATCCGCGAGGGGCTGCAAAACATTGCGCTTATTGCCACCGACGCGCGGGTTTTGCTGAGCCTACTTCCCGCGGGCTGCCTGCAGCGCGTGTTTTTGCACTTCCCCGTGCCGTGGGACGACGCACCGCACCGCCGCGTCATAAGCGACGAGTTCGCCTCGCAGATCGCACGCACGCTCGAGCTCGGCGGTCGCTTCGAGCTTCGCACCGATAGTGAGGAGTACTTCCTCTACGCGATGCAAAAGCTCTCGCCCTACGTGCAGCGCAAAGCGGGCGAAATTTCGTACTTCAAAAACCGCGACGCCGCCGTAGCGAGCAAATACGAGGATAGATGGCGCAAAATGGATAAGGATATCTACGATCTGATCTATGAGAACAAAACCGCGGGCCAGGCTGAGCCGCAGCGGTTTGAGATGGAATTTTTAAAATTTGACGCGGCGAAGATAGCGCAGAATTTTAAAAATTTCACCTTCAAAGGCGAGGGTTTTTTCGTGCATTTTGAGGAAATTTTTTACTTTGACGCGCAAAAAAGCTTGGACGCGGACGGAGCTTGCGCGGAGCGCGGCGTAAATTTAAGCGGCGCGGGCGAAGCTATAAACGACGAGGTTATAAATTTAGACGCGACGCGCGACAAAAATTTGACCGAGCAAGTAAGCGTGGATGAAATTTCGTCAGACTGCGGCAAAATTTCAGCTACGGCGGCGGGCGATAAAATTTCAACTTGCGCGAATGCTACGCAAATTCTAAAAAAAGCGAGCGCCGCGCCAAATACAAACCGCGCGGATGAAGCGGGCGTAAAAGAGAGCGTAAATTTAAATCAAAATTGCTTGAGCTCAAACGACGTAAATTTAACGGGCGATGTTCCCATCGCAGTAAGCGCTAAATTTAGCCGCACTGCCCCTGGCGAAAATCGCGCTTTAGCCTGCGAGCAGATCGTAACAAAGCAAGGCACGCAGATAAACAGCGCCGCGGCCGCAAGCGATACACTAAACGCAAATGACCCGCTCGCAACAATCGACGCAAGCAACGCGCTAAATTCTAGCGGCACGGAGGGTGCGCTTGCAGCTATCGACGCGACAGGTGCAAGAACTACACCTGCAACGATCAGTGTAATAGATGCAAGCAATGTGCTGAATTTGGATGGCTCATTCGCGGCAACCCGTGCGATAGAAGAGAGCGCCACGCCGAATGCGACCCGCACAGACGAAGCAAACGTTACACAAATTCTAAAAAAAGCAAGCGCCGCATCTTGCAAAAATGAGCCGCAAGCCGAACTAAAAAACGAGCTAAACCACGCTGTCGAGCCGCAAGCAGAATTACAAAATAAGTCAAACTCTATCAAGTCGCAAGTCGGGTACCGAAGCGAGCCGAAGCGAGCCGAGCTACAAGCCAAACACCAAGGCAAATTAAATCGTGCCGAGCGGCAAGATAAACGACAAAGTGAACCAAGCTACACCGAGCCGCAACAGCAAAGCAAGCCGTGCACAGCAGAGCCGCAAGACGTGCTAATCCTGCTTTCGCTCGGGGCATTCGACTTTCCGCAGCAGTGTTTTATCCGCGCAAACGCAAGCGGTACGCGCTACTTCATCCGCCGCCCGCTTCCTACGCGCGAAAACCACGCGGCACATCAAAAAATTTCGGAGATATTTTCACAATGGCAGAGATAACGGACGATTACAACATCATCACCGCAGCGGGCCTCACGCTGGGCTACGAAAAGGCGGGCGCGGTCATCCAAGACGCGAGTTTCGGCATCGGCGCGAAGGACTTCGTCATCATCACGGGCAAGAGCGGCAGCGGCAAATCCACGCTGCTTAAGTCCTTCTACGGCGGCATCGACATCATCGGCGGCGAGCTGAACGTCTGCCTGTGCGATCTAAAAGGCATCACAAACTCCGATCTGCGCACCCTGCGCCAGCGCATCGGCATTATCTTTCAAAACTACCGCCTGATCAACGAATGGACGATCGAGCGCAATATAATGCTTCCGTTAATGATAATGGGCTACAATCAGCAGGTCTGCCAAGACCAAGCCAAAAAGCTACTGCGCCACGTCGAGCTCGGGCACAAGATGGGTAAGTATCCGCTCGAGCTTAGCGGCGGCGAGCAGCAGCGCGTGGCTTTAGCGCGTGCGATGGCGCATAATCCGCGCCTGCTGCTGTGCGACGAGCCAACGGGAAATTTGGACGACTACTCCAGCGCCATTATTTGGAATTTGCTGCGCTCGGCGTGCGAGTCGTGGAACGCCTGCGTCGTTATCGTGACGCATAAAATGCCCTCTACGCTTCGTTTTAGGCACCGACATTTTGAGATTAAGGACGCTAAAGTAAATGAAATCGATTAAAACCCATTTCGGCGTGATCTTTTCGCTCGTCGCGCTGCTTTTTTCGGTGCAGTTTGGAATTTTTATGAGCAATCTGACCAAAAGCTACGAGCGCTCGATCCAAAACGAATACAACATCGTGCTAGTCTCCAAAACCTCGCTCAGCCTGCAAGACGCGCAAAAAGCGGTACCGAAGATCAGCTCGATTAGCGAAATTTCCACAGCGGGCATAACCGAGCGGCTAAAGGGTAAAATTTCACAAAACGCCTTTGCCGAGCTTAGTAAAAATTTGCCTAAATTTTATAGCGTCAAGCTTGAAAGCTTCCCCGACGCCGCGCAGCTTGCCAAGATCGAGCAGGATCTAAAATCTATCGGCTCGCTTACGCGGGTTGAAATTTTTAAAAAGACCCACGATGAAATTTTTAAAATTTTACTGCTTATAAAAAGCCTCGTTTACGGCTTTGCGTTTCTAATCGTGCTTTTAGGCGTGATGTTAATTCACCGCCAGATGCGTATCTGGGTTTACGAACACAAAGAGCGCATCGAGATCATGGAGCTTTTCGGCGCGTCGTTTTTGATAAAAAGCGGCAAACTCTACCGAATGGCGATAATAGACTCCTTCATCGCCACGCTGATCGTGACCTGCTTTTACATTGCGCTTCCTTCTTGGGAGGTGTTTTCGACCACGCTTAAGGGTATCGGCGATCTACGCACCGCCATAGTGCTGCCTTACGATGCGCTGATTCTTTTGGGTGTCGCCTTAGCGCTATCTATCATCGCGGTAAGTTTTGTGATGCTGCAAATCGGAAATAAACGAGCATGAAAAGGGCTTTTTTAGCGCCGCTTCTTGTGCTAGGGCTCGCCGCGGCTCTTACTTATGCCGCGCCCGCAAAGGGACAAAGCACGAAAGATAAGATCGCCAAAGCGGGTCAAGAGCTAAAAAGCTCGCAAAAGGAGGGTATGCAGCTCTCGCAAAAGATCGATGAGATTGCAGGCCAAATCGTAAAGGAGCAGGAGGGCTTTAAAAAGCGCGAGGGCGAGATTAAGCAGCTAAGCGACGCGATAGAGGGCTTAAAAGATCAATACGCCGCCGAAGCGCAGGAGCTTGAAAAGCTTAATAGCCAAAACGTCACGCTTCTTAGCGTGCAAAACGATCTGGAGAGCAAGATCATAAGCGTGATCTCGCAAGAGCTATCGTTTGATCTAATCACCGACGTAAATTCCACCACTACGCCCGATTCTATCGTAGCTAGCGAAATTTTAGAGGGGCTCGGCGTCGTTATGAACGACGAGCTGAAGGGGTTAATCAAAGACTACGAAAATAATCAAAATTTTATCAACGAACAGAATAAAAAGATCAAATCGATCCAGGCGAGCATGGCGGGCTACGACAAGAAAAAAACCGATCTCAACGCCAAGCAAACCACCCAAAAAGAGAAGCTCGCGCAGATGAAAAAGGACAAAGAGGACTACATCGCGCGCCTAGAGAAGATAAACGACGAGCAAGACGCCATATCTAAGACCCTGCAGGAGCTTAAGATCATCGACGATGCCGAGGAGAAGGCCAAAGCGCAGAAGGAGGAAGCGACGCGCCAAGCAAAGCTTGAAGCGCAGAAGCAAAAGGAGCGCCAGGCACGCGAAAAAGAGTACGCCAAAGCAAAGGCGGCTGCCAAAAAGGCGGGCAAGCCCGAGCCTGCGCCGCCTAGCGAGCCCGAGCCCGAAGTGAGCGAGCCAGCGGATGAGCGCGTAAGTAAGATCAACCAAAAGGTCAAGCAGTACGGCTCGAGCTATCAGTCCTCGCGCGTTAAAAAATACAGCGGAGCCAAGACCACAGCGCCTTTAAACGGCGCGTATTTGAAGCGAAAATTCGGCAACTACAACGATCCCGTGTATAACATCAAACTTTTCAACGAAAATATCGTGCTGGGCTCAAACAGCGGCGACACGCAGGTTAAAGCGGTGCTACCGGGCAAAGTGGTCTTTGCTAAAGAAACCGCCGTGCTCGATAAGGTCGTGATCCTAGAGCACAGCGGCGGCATCCACACGATCTACGCGCATCTAAACCAGATCCCGCCTACCGTGCGCGTCGGCTCCAACGTCAAAAAGGGCTACATCATCGGGCGCATCGGCTCGGATCTGACCTTTGAAGTGACGCAGCAGAACTACCACATCAACCCGCTCGATCTCATCAGCCTGAGGTAAGCGTGAAAAATTCTAAATTTAGCAAATCTTGCGAGGATGCCGAAAGTCTAAATTTAAGCGAGCAAAGCTCGGACTGCGATTTAAATTTAGATGAGCAGAATTCTTTAAAAGAGCAAAATTGCGGCGCTTCAAATTTGAACAAAGAAAGCTCTGCGGAGACGTTAAATTTAAACGGGCAAAATTCCGCCTCGGCGCTAAATTTAGATAACTCAAATTCCGAAACGACGCCAAATTTAAACAATCAAAATTTTACCGCTACAAGCGCTGTCGCCGCATCAAATTTAGATAGCGAGAATTCCGCCATGGGCGCTGCCGCTGCATTAAATTTTAAAAATAAAAATTCCGCCGCAACGAGCGCCGAAGAGGCATCGAAGACGACGGCGGCCGCTGTGGAAACAGAAGCTGCAACGGCCTCAGAAACAGCGCAAAACGATATTGAGATTACAAGGGTAGCGGAGGAAATAATGACAACAGAAATGGCGGCAGCAAAAGAAGCAGAAGCGGTGAGACCGCAAATCCAAGAGCTTACCAATTTTCTTAGTGAATACACCGCCAAGATGCTTAGTATCGGCACTTACACCGCGCGCATCGAGCGCTGCGTGCGCAGGATAGCGGACGCTTACGACTATGAGGCTAGCCTGATGATCTTTGTGCGCCACTTCATCATCAGCGTGATGGATCCTGCGGACAACTCTATCCGCCGCACCTACGTCAAAACGGGCGCTGCGGCGCAGATCAGCTTCGATCTGATCTCGGAGCTAAGCGCGCTTAGCTGGGAAATTTACGATGAAAAAATCCCTTTTGCGCGCGCCAAAGCCGCATTTGCAGAAATTTTAGCCTCGCAGAAGAAAAGCTTTGCCAAAACTCTCGTTTTGCTCAGCGTCGCAAATGCCGCGTTCTGCGAGCTTTTCGGCGGCGACGGCGGTGCGATGGCGTTAGTTTTTGCGGCTACGGCTTTTGGAATTTGCGCCCGCTATCTACTTAGCAAGCTTAAAATCAACCTAAAAATCCAATACATCGCGGTTTCGTTCGCAGTCTCCTTCATCGTCTCGCTAGGCGCTCGCTACGGGCTTAGCGCCACGCCCGACATCGCCGTGGGATCGAGCATATTGTTTTTGATCCCGGGCGTCTGGCTTATCAACTCGGTATTTGACATCCTAAACGAAAATATGCTCGTAGGCATCAGCAGAGGGCTAAACACCGGGCTTTTGATCATCTGCATCGCGATCGGGCTCTTTCTGACGCTTAGCATCTCAAATTTGGGGCTTGTAAATGTTTGATATAGCACTTTTGGTATTTAAGGATGCTTGCTTTGCCGCTGCGGCGGGGCTCGGGTTTGCGTATGCGTGCATGCCGCCTAAAAAGACGCTAGCCTTCTCGGCGCTGCTTGCGGCGGTTGCGCATTCATGCAGGTTTTTGCTGATTCAAAGCCAAATTTTTTCGATCGCTGCCGCGACGCTTTTTGCGTCGTTTCTGATCGGCGTTTTAGGGATGCTCTGTGCCAAGCGCCTCAAGGTGCCCGCAGAGATCATCGCCTTCCCCGCGCTGCTTCCGATGATCCCCGGCATCTACGCCTACAAGGCGGTTTTGGCGCTGTTTTCTTATATCAGAGCCACGGGCGCAGAGCATAAACTCGCTCATCTTATCTCGTTTTTCGATAACGCCCTCGCCACGATCTCGATCTCGCTGGCGCTCGGCACGGGCGTTTCAATAACGCTGCTAATTTTCTACGAACAGTCCTTGATGATCACTCGCGGCGCAAGGAGCAAATAGCGCTAAATAAGAAATTTTAAGCAAGCGCGGCGGGTAAATTTTATAAATTCTATTTTATTGCTCTCGTTTTATCTCTTTGGTTTTTTCATCGTAATAATATCCTTGCTCCACACCTAGCAAATTATCTTTTATATCGCATTTATATGTATAATTTTCATCAAAAATACCTAGATAAAAAGCATACCGACTATATTTTCTACCTTCTAACTCAAAAAACGCTTTATACGGTTTTATATCTTTCTTTTTAAAGTTATATAAATTACAAAAGTTATCGTATTTTTTATCTATTAGGCTTACATACATATCAAAAAATAGCATGTCGGTTGGAATAGAAAAAATTTTATCATTAGGATATTTGTGGTCGTATATTTTAGGATTAATTTCATTTAAAAATATTTTTTCCGTAAATAACATATCAAATACATGTTTATCATTTTCTAATCCGCTAAAATATAATTTGTATTTTAAATTTCCATCCGACAAGATTAAACTATTATTATTTTCCCAGGGGTAAACAACTTCGCCTTTGAGCATGGACATATTTACAAAATCTTTGAAATTTGCTACGGCTTGTTTACCATTGCAAGCCCTGTCTCCCAAACCCATAAAATATTCTAAATTTATATTGTCATCTACAATGAAAAATTCGCAAGCTTTATCTGGACGATTATTTCCACCGCATCTTTCCGCCAACCCGCTATAAAAATTATAAAATTCATCGTCTACTTTACCGTATTGCTTCTTTATTTTTCTTTCCATATCACGGAATTCCTCCGCTGAAATATTTATAGATTTATAGGTCTTTTTAAGCATACACTTTAACGCTCTATCTTTAAGCTGTATATCTGTAAGATTGCCATCTAGATCGCATACCCACTCATACGGATCGGTTTTAATTTTTTCGGCTGAATTTGGGTATTTATACTCCGCGATAATCGAAAGTATCGCACTCAAAGCACATATTGTTATAATGCAGGCTAGGCCTAGATAATATCTCGTTTTCAAATTTCACTCCTAAAATTTTCCGCAATATACCTCACATAGACTTAATCCGCTATAATTTTAGAATGTCTCAAATATCGTTAAATCAGGGCTTTTCTTGATTCGCTTCGGCAAATTTCATCTCAATGCTTCGTAAGTATTGGGCTCTCTTGCGCCGCTCGTCGCACCTCTTGCCGCAAAGATAAAATTAGCTGAGCTTTTCTGACTTAAACGCCCTTCTTGCCGTCATATAAAAGCCGCTAAAGATAAAAAGCGCCATACAAAGCGAAACGAGCGACCATAAAATTTTACCCACGAGCCCAAAAAAATAGCCCGTGTGAAGCTGATAGTTCGCGTCTTTAAACTCGCCCACGGTGATACCGTCCGTTTGCTTCTGCTCCGCGACCTTGCCCTCCTTTAGCTTCACGCTCACGCCTTTTGGACGCGCAGTGGCAGGCGCATCAGGCTCGTAGTATCTGATGCTCATCTTATCTCCGGCTGCGAGCATTAGGGTAAATTCTTTATACTCTATGCCACTTGATCTGAATATCTCATAAGCCATCTGCGCGTCGCTAAATTTATACGTAGCGGGCTTTTTGCCCTCCTCTTTAGCAGGTGCGGCGGCGTGATCTTTAGAAGTGGCGGCTTTAGGTGCGCTAGCTTGCGGCAAATTTTGCGAGCTTACAAAAAGCTTCATCACAGCATCGTTATACCAGCCGTACGACCAGTTAAGCCCGGTTAGGCAGATAAGCAGATAAATCACCGCACTTAGCGAGCCTAGGCTCGTGTGTAGGTTATAAAAAAGAGCGTATTTTTTGAGTTTAAAATTTGGTCTTATAGCTTCGATAAATTTACGCCTAAGCCTTGGGAAATGCAGCCAGACGCCGCTTATTACGAGCAGTATCATCGCCACGGCGCTCGCGCCTACGATCTGTTTACCGACCTCAGCTGCGGTTTTGTTGCCGCTTAGCGCTAGGCCCAAATTTCGATGCAACGCCATCACCGTTAGCACAAAGCCCGTGCCGCGATCCTTGCCAATGATCTGCGCAGTGTATGGATCGACCAGATACGCATCATTTCTGTTTGCGTAAATGACGAAGGCTTCATCATCGCTTTTGGGCACGACGAGCCTTACGGGCTGCTTAGCGCCTGTTTGCTCGCTAAAGCTTTGCAGAATTTTCTCTACGCTTTGCATTTCGCCCGTTTTTTCGACCTTTTTAGAGTCCGCGTTTATTAGCGCCTCAAGCTCGTGCTGATACGACAAAATCGCGCCCGTAGTGCCAACGATAAGCAGCGGTATAGAAAAAACGATCGATAAAATAAGATGGACGTTAAACAAAATTTTATTGCGCTTCAAAAGCGAGCTCATTGTATATCCTTGCGAGATAAATTTAATCTTTATTTGATTGAGGTTCGCAATTATATTGTGCGATTTTAAATATTTAGATAATTATCATTAAGATTTAGGCTACGAAATTTTAAGGCGCTTTATGGCATCACAAGAGCGCTTAGGCACTTTGCGCAATGTCATAAACCGCGCGCTTTAGGATCTCAAAGCCAAAATTTAATCCGCCTTTCGCGCGGCGAGATCACGCTAGCGAGGTAAAATTCTAATCGCGTTTTATAAAAAGCGCAATCAAAATCTCGTAAATTTAGAAATTTTGCGCTAAAATTGCCAAAGACGCGAGCTTGCGTAATCCAAAAAACAAGGTCATTATTATGTCGCAAAGTATAACCGAGTTTGCTACGATAATCCTTTATGTTACGATAGGCTTTTGCCTTCTTGTTTCATTGCTTCAGACAAACAGATCGTATAAAACCGTGTATCGCGGGACATTATTTATCCCAACCGATCCGCTTTTAAAAATACAGATATTTATAATATGCCTAAGCTTCGGCGTAATCACTCTATCTAGCCCGCACGTAGCAAAACACAACGGTAATCCCATACCCTGCTTTTACACCCACGATAAAATTTGCTCGCAAGAGTACAAAGCGGCGGGCATAAATTTAAGATGCTTCGAAGAAGGCGATCCCAGATGCGTGGACGGATATCTGCAAATAAGCGGACCTAGGCTAATACTCGGCAAAATCATATCTGTCTGCGCCATAATTTTTTCTTTTATCGTGCTAATTCAAAAAGGAATCAGAATAGATAAAAGCGGCATCTGCAAAGAATGGGAGGTTCTGCCGTTTAGGCATACGGAAAAGATATACTTTGATGAGATGAACTACGCCACATGGTTTATAAGAGGCGTAAAAATAATCAGCATACGAGGCAAAATTAGCGGCGTTAAATTCGGGGCGGGATATTTGTATGCACAAAAGGATATAGATTTTTTGCAAAATTTTATATTAGAAAAGCTCGCTGAAATTTCAAAAGCTAAAGCAGCCGAGCAAAATGCTTGAGCTTAATTTAACGCTAAAAATATCTAAATTTAAGGCGGTGGCATGATATTTTTATATTTGATATTCGGCATAAATCTTTTACTGTTTGGGCTTGCTATTTTAAAAAGCATGGTTTTTAAAAGCAAAGCCTCTTATAAAACCGTGCAAAAGGGCGCCTGGCTCATACCTCCTAGCCACATAGCAAAAACTATGCTTATCGTGCTATTTTTATCCTGGGGTTCGTTGGTGGCGTTTGATGAGCCTTGGATAAAAACAACAAGAGGCGGAGGTAAAGTTGCATGCTTTGATACAAACGACCCTTTATGCGTAGGCGGGTATATACAAAGAGGCAGTGGCGAGACCGCGCTCGTGATCGCGATGGGTCTTGCAATGATGCTAATTGCCATACTGCCGTTATCTGAAAAGGGCGTCATCATAGACAGCCGCACCGTAAGGAAAGAGTGGAGATTTTTGTTGTTTAAATTTAGCACAAAGATCGATATAGAAAATGCCCTTACGGAGAAAGGGATGAGGGGTGAGATGCCGATTTTGATAGTAGAAGACGGGCAAAGCGGCAAAAATTTTACGCTCTCATTCCCATACACACAGCAAGATATAAAATTTATCGAAGCAGAGATAAGAAAGAGACGCTATAAGATGATGAAATCAAAAGAGGCAAAGACTCCCCTTAAATCCGTGCTCAAAAAAACTATAAGTTTAAAAGGCGCGAATGAGCGCGCAAACATAGAAATTCTAAAAAATGACAAAGAGGGCGCGGGCAATTAAATTTTAAATTTATCCACGCGCAAGTAGCAGCTATAAAAATTTACGCGTAGCGAAGCGGAGGCAACAAGTGCGCGAACAAGTGCGCGCAAGCCCAAAAAGACGAGCCCAATGCAAGCCAAAAAGATGAGCTAGGCGCTTAAAATTTAACTCGCGATCTTAAAAACCAAAATTTCAAACCTCTTCGTCAAAATCGTCAAAATTTAGCCTATTTTTTACCTAAAATTTCGTAGAATTACGACTTTAAATTTTCAAAAAGGACGCAGATGAATAAAAGTTTGGAATTCAGAGCCGACATCGGGATGGTCTTCGTAGCGATCGCTTTTGGGCTCGGGTATCTGCCCACCTCGCAGGCGCTTGCGAGCAACAACGTCTTCGTGCTGCTATTTTGGCGCTTTTTCGCCGCGAGCATCATCGCAGGCGCGATATTTTTCCCGAAGCTCAAGGCCATAACTTCGCGTGAGATCAAGCACGGCGCGGTGCTTAGCCTGTTTTTATTCGCGGGTTTTACGTCGCAGACCTTCGCCTTTAAATTTGCGCAAAGCTCCTCCGTAGCCTTCATCATCGGCCTAAACGTCGCGCTCGTGCCCTTCATCGCCGCAGCGCTGTTTAGACATAAAATTTACTCCTACGCCTACGCGGGCATCGCGCTTGCGATCGCTGGGCTCTATCTCATCGGCGACACGCAGCTAGGCCTGGGCAAGGGCGAAGCGCTGGCGCTAGTCTGCGCGTGCGCGTATTCATTTCACATCGTGCTGACCAACCGATTCGTTCAAAGCTGCGACGTAGCGGGCATCGCCTACGTACAGATCCTCTGCCTAAGCGCGCTTTGCTGCTTCGCGACGATCTTTTTTGAGAGGGTCAGCATAGTGCCGGTGATGGACCGAAGCTTTTTCGTCGCAATGGCAGTGATCTGCCTGCTGGGAACGGTTTTTGGCTTTTTTGCCCAGGCCTTGATGCAAAAATACACGACGCCCGTAAAAACCGCTCTGTTTTTCACGCTAGAGCCCGTAACGGCGGGCATTATGGGGGTATTCGTGGGCGGCGAGAGGCTAAGCGCGATGCAAATTTTAGGCGCGGCGCTCATCCTCGCAGGCGTTTTGATAAGCGAGATCGGAAGCTACCTCAGCGCAAAACGGAGCAGATCCGCAGACGTTTGATTTTGCGGCGGCGCAAATTCCATAACTTCCATGCCACGTGGAATTTTGCGCCATAAAATTCCGTGCCGCATAAAATTTGCACGCGAAATCCCGTGCCGTATAAAATTCCGCGCCTCACAGAATTCTATGTCGCGCGAAATTTTACGGCGCCTCTTGCAAGGATACGTTAAAATTCCACGACAAAATTTCGTATTAAAATTTACGTAGCAGGGGCGTGCGGCGAAGCTTTAGCGATAAAATTTCATTGCTTAAGCGATACAATAGTAAAATAATGAAATTTTAACAAAGGAGCCCCTATGAAAAAAATCATCCTTCTTGTAGCCGCGCTTGCGGGCATAATGTTTGCCAAAAGCGTAGAGCTAGAGACGCCGCCCGATCATAAAGACGGCGTAAATCACCTGGAATTGGTGCTGATCTTAGATAAATCAGGCTCGATGAGCGGGCTTGAGAGCGACACGATCGGCGGATTTAACTCGATGATAGAAAAGGAGCGCAAAGAGGGGATCGACGCCAGCGTCACGACCGTGCTTTTCGATACGAAATTTAACGTCATCCACAACCGCACGCCGCTTAAGAAGGTCGAAAACCTAACGTCTAAAGAGTACTACGCCGGCGGCAACACCGCGCTATTAGACGCCGTCGGCAGCACGATAGCGCGTATCGAGCGAGTGCCCGACATCTATGCCAAAAACAATCGCGTGCTTTTCGTCATCATCACCGACGGGATGGAGAACTCAAGCCGCGAATACTCCAAAGCGCAGATTAAGAAGATGATTAGCGACAAGCAGGAGAAATACGACTGGGAATTTATCTTTTTAGGCGCTAATATCGACGCCGCAAGCGAAGCACAAAGCATCGGTATCAAAAGCGAAAATGCCCTAAAATACGAGAATTCCAAAGAGGGTGTAAGTAAAAATTTCGAAGCGGCAGCCGAGATATCCAAAGACGTAGCGACCGATAATAAAGTAAACTCGAAATGGCGCGACAAGGTGCTACAAGATAAAAAATAACAAATCGCGAGGCGAGGCGCACCAGAAATGAAGTGTCGCTACTAAAACGAGCGGCGGCACTAAAATAGGCGGCGATGTGCATCGTGCGGCACAAAACGAGCTTTAGTAAAAAACACTGGCAGCGGTGCAAAAACGTGCGGCGCGAAAATGCAAATTTGCTCGCCGAATTTAAATGCTTCGCGAAGGGAGCCGATTTACGGCGAACAAGCCGCATTTCGCAGACGAAGCTAAATTTACGGCGCGCAAATTTCGCTTTTTGCAAGCGACAGGTAAATTTCGCCTTTTGCAAGTGATAGCTAAATTCCGTCTTTCGCAAGCGGCGCTAAATTTTAAAATTTAGGCACTGCAAAACGGGCGCAGCTACTAAGCTCGGCTGCATTAAAATTTCGTAAATTTAAAGAGGAGGAAGCTTATGAGAGTATCCGAGATCGACACGCCGGCGCTGCTGATTGATCGCGAAATCGTGCTTCGCAACCTGCAAAAGATGCAAAACTACGCGGACGCCGCGGGCGTAAGCCTGCGTCCGCACACCAAAACGCACAAAATGCCCTATTTCGCGAAGCTGCAAGAAAGCCTCGGCGCTGCAGGCATCACGGTCGCCAAGACGGGCGAGGCCGAGATCATGGCTGCAAACGGGCTGAAAGATATATTTATCGCAAACGAGATCGTGGGCGAGCTAAAATTTCAGCGCATCATCGCGCTTTTGCGCGCGGGGATAAACTTAAGCTTCGGCATCGATAGCATAGAGCAGGCGAGCCTGATAGAGCGCGCCTTTGAGCGTAGCGGCGCGAAGGCCTGCGTGCTTGCCGAGATCGAAGTGGGCGAAAACCGCTCGGGCTTCGTGGAAAAGCAGGATTTCGCGGCGTTTATAAAATTTATAAAAGGCTGCAAAAATATCGAATTCCGCGGCGTATTCTCCCACGACGGCCACTCCTACAAAGCCGCCTGCAAAAGCGAATGCGAGCGCATCCACCTAGCCGCGCAGCGCCGCACGCTGGAGTTTGCGGATATCGCGCGCGAGCTGGCTCTGCCCGCGCGCGTCGTTAGCATCGGCTCGACGCCCTCGCTCATCAACGATTTTGAAATTTTAAAGGGCGTCACCGAGATCCGCCCGGGCACATATATCTTTATGGACGCCTCGCAGGCGCAGGCTTACGGCGATTATTCGATGAACGCGGCGAGTATCCTTACGACCGTCATCAGCAGGCCTACGGCGGATCGCATCATCACCGACATCGGCGCCAAGGGGCTCACGCAGCAAAGGCGCACCGAGGGCTTTACGGCAACGCCGGGGCTCGGGCGCATAAAGGGCACGGATGTGTGGGTAAATGGCGTTTACGACGAGCATGCGATCATCTACGACAGAGCGCTGCGAGACGCCGTGCGCGTGGGCAATCGGCTTGAAATTTATCCGAACCACATCTGCCCCGTCGTAAATTTGCACGAGTTCGCCCACCTCGTTAGCGGCGGCGAGGTCGTAGAAAAGATCCCCGTGCTATGTAGAGGCAAGCTACAATGAGCAGGCAAGCTCAAAGGTGTGCGAGATAAAATTTAGCCTCTAATCTAGGGCGCGGCCAAATTTAAGGCGCAAATTTATCGCCGCTCAGGCTGTGGCGCAAAGCGCGCCGAATTTGACGACGAAATTTAACGAAAGGCGAAAATGAGACTTTGGACGATAAGTTTTAAATATCTCGATGCAAAGGGGCTAGTCGCACTTTGGCGAGAGGCGCTGCTAGCCAAAAACGTGCTGGCGGGGCTAACTAAAGGCTACAAAAATCACCCGCAGCTTGACCGCTTTTACGCGCATGAAAACCATTAAGGCGCAGTTTGATTGCTAGAGTTCGGGTTCGTTCTCGCCCGCTCTTTGCTTTTTAGAGCCTCGTAAATTTCATCGACGCCGCTTAGGTTTTGATCCAAAACCTCCCTCGCCTTTTTTAGCGTGCGCGCGCCGAAAATCCCATCCTGCTTGGCTCCGATGCTTTTTTGGATATATAAAATTTTATCCTTTTGCATCGCAGCGGAATCCTTAGTAGCCCCGGAAGCGGAATTTGAAGCAGGGCTTTCAGAGCCGTTAGAGCTTGCACTCGTAGAATTTTCGTCTACAGAATTTACGCCATCACTCGCGGAAGTAGAATTTTCGTCCTCAAAAAATGTAGGCATCCACCCTCGCAGCAGCCCTGCTGCGCCGGTTTTTAGCACGTAGCCCGTATTTGCCGCGCCTCCGTAGATTGCACTAGCCAAAACGGCGCAGAGCAGAGCTTTGCAAAAGCGAACAAACGCCGCGCCGCCTCTGCCGCAGCGATACTCTCGCGGAATTTTACGAGCTTTTACGGCGCACCGCACTGCGCTTGCCAGCCACAGCACTCCTCCGCCTAACAGCCCCACAGCAGCGATTGCCACGCCACATGCAAGTGCCCAAAAATAATGCTCCGCAAAGATCATCTCGAAGCAGCCCTCGCACGCTAGTGTAGCCGCTGCGATGAGCGCGCCTCCGCCTACGTACCACACTACGCGGTCATAGCGTGGACTTAGCACGCCAAGTGCCCCAGCCATCGCGCTGCCCAAATCGCGAGCGCATTGCTGCGAAATAAAGCCCTCACAAACGCGCATAATCGCTGTGGCGAAACTCTGCGCGCAATCCTCGCGTAAAGAACGCGGGAAAAATAATTTCTTTAATCGTGCAAAGGGCGAAATTTTAGAATTTGACGCGGCAGGGCTTTGCGTATTCGCGTGATTTTTAAATTTTGCAGCGGCAAGATTTTTGGAATTTACGGAATTTATTGCGGCGGAGTCTATGGAATTTGTGGAATTTTGAGCATTTAAGACACTTAAATCTCGGTAATCTCGCTCGCCGCGTAATTCGTAAAGACCCTCCGCGGCGCGATCAGAAGTGCCGCCTAAGCCCTCTTGCGAGCCGGCAAAATTAGGTCCATTTTGCGCGCGAGCTTCGTCGCTTTGCTGCCTAGCCTCAAAATCGCTGGCAGAATTCTCTCCCGAAAGATCCGCCCCTGCAAATTTTATGCCGCCCCCCACGGCGCCTGTAAACCTGCCAAGCTCTCCGCGCAACCCCAGGCGATTATCTTCCGCGCCCATAGAATTCGCCGAAGCGCTCGCGAATTTCATGCCCGCAAATTTTACGCTCGCGCCACCCTCGAGATTTTCTTTGCGAGAAGCGCCTTTTGCAAGGCTCAAAGCGTCGCGATCAGCCGCGCTGCAGGCAGAATTTGCAAAGTTAAAATGTCCATCCGAGCCGCGCAACTGCTCGAGATTTAGCGTCTCGCCGCGCAGCTTAGCACTAGCTAGGCGCATCGCCGCATCCAGCGCAGGCTTCGCGCGAAATAGCGCAAAAAGGCTTTGCGCATCGTCCCGCCCTAGCCTAGCGGATGCGCTGCGCACCGCCGCAAGCTCCGGCGCAAAAACTTCGTCAAAAAAGCTGGGCCTTACGAATGTCACGCCGCCGAAGCACGCCGCATCGTAAGCCTTGCCGCAGACGGCAAAACTCAAGCGCAAAAAATCATCCTCCGCGCTAAATACCGCTTCACAGCCGCCCTGCACCGCTCGCAGCGAGCTTAGACGGAACAAAAGTCTGCGTGCTGCAAAACCTACGCCCTTGCTGCATAAAAACTCCAGCAGCTCGCGACCGAAAACCTGCGAGCTAGCGCCTATGCTGACGCTCGGGCGAGCATAAACGGATACTTTGCCGGTGCGAGTGAAATACCCGCGCCCATCGCAGTGCTCGCAGCGAAAATCACCCGCGCCGCCGCACTTTTCGCAGCGCAATCTGCCTGCGCCGCCGCAAGCGGGACAAATGCGCGAGCCGCTACCGCCGCAGCTAGCGCAGGGAATGAAGCGATAGCCCATAGAATTTGACGCAGAGCCTGCAGAATCGCCTCCAGAAAGGCCGCGCGCATGAGCGTCCGTAGAGCTTAATGCCGCACGGCTATAGCCACCGGCGCCCTTGCAAGTGGGGCAGATCAAGCGCCCGCGTCCGCCGCAGTTAGCGCACGGCGTCTTGCCTACGCCTTCGCAGGCTTTGCAGCGTCTCCTGCCCGATCCGCCGCAATGCTCGCAACGCAGCTGAACGCTAAAGGGCTTAAAATCGTGAAATTTTATGATCTGATCCGCATTCGTAGCGGCTTTTTGGGGATCTGCACGCAGGCGTAGCATAAAGGCCTCGCTTAGCTCCGCATCTGCGCTTGCCGCGCGCAGGCACTCGCGCGCATGAGCTTCGAACTGCGCGACGTCAGCGAAATGCAGCTGAGCGCGCTCGCCGCCACTTATCTGCGAGACGCTAAACTTGCCGGCAAAGTCATATCGCACGCCAAGCCTCACGCTAAATCCGTAAAACTCACGATCAAGCTCGCGCAGATCGGCGCCTCCGCTACGCGCTAGTGCTTTGAGCCTAGCGACAAACGCCTCTGCAAGCTCCTCTTTATCCAGCTTGTCCATGATCGCTCCTTTCTTGCGGGCGCGCCACAAAGCCGCGCCGCATAAATTTTAAAATTTCTTTATTAAAATCCTGCAAATTTTAGCATTTCATATAACTATACCGCGGAAGGGAATTTTAAAATTCCAAAATCTCACGCAGGATGGAATTTAGCGCCATTGCGCGCCGTAAAATCTCGCTGCAAATCAAAACTCTAAAATATAGCTCGACGCGGAATCTCGCACTGCGGCGCGGCGACGTACATAACTGCCGCAACAAATACGGCACGAACGGATCGCAAAACGGAGCCGCGAGGCATACGGCGCCCGAGCGGTAGCAGCGGGTATGCAAGACTTTAATTCCGCAGCAGCGCATAATTTGGCTCGCGATGATGCGCGATACGGCATAACGCACAGCAAATTTCGCGGCCGCGTGAAATTTTAGATTTCACGGCGAGCTCGTACGTACGCACAGCATGAAATTTAAAATTTTACGACAGCTATGGCGCGACGTGCAGCGATCTAAATTTATGACAAGTAGCAGCGCGCAAATTTCAATTCCGCGCGACAATCAGGCGACGGGTGCGTGGAGTACAATTTAATTTACAAGCGCATAGCCGACATATTATCGCACAAATTCTGTTCGCAGCGACCGACGCAACGCGGAATTTCATACTGCGTTGCGTCAGCTCGTAAAATTTAATCCTGTTACCGCGCAGTTATAGCCGCCTGCGCCTTTGCAAGCAGAGCAGATCAGACACATCCGCGCCCACTGCAGGCGCTGCACGGCGGTGCGTTAAATTTAATATGGGCGCCGCAAACCTCCGCCAACATGACTGATCGCACGAGCGTAAAATTTAGCTCGCCTGTCGCATAATTTAACTCACGGCGGTGCATGTCGCGGCGCAAGCGCGAATTTTAGATCGTGCGGCGATCTGCTGCGCGACCGACGGATTAATTTCACGGTGCGCTCGACATGAAATTTAGAATCTCGTAGTGACACATGACACTGTGCGCGGCCGCGTGAAATTTTGAATTTCACGGCGAGCTTATGCGGCATGAAATTTTAATCTCACCGCGATGAGCTCGCAAGCTCGCGGGCGGTTCGGTTTAAGATCTTGCGCTCGGTTTTTACGCGGAATTTTGCGAGCGAAATTTCAAATGCTAAACTTGCACGGGTTTCGCGCCGAATTCTGCGTAGATCTTGCGTGAAATTTAATGAAATTTTGCAGGCCGAGCTCGGCGCGTCGAAACCCGAATAACCCGAATAACCCGAATAACCCGAATAACCCGAATAACCCGAATAATCAAAATTCAACTGGCTAAAGCCTAGCGCAATAAAACCCAAGCATGGCAAAATTATGATGCACTAAAACCGGGGCGTGATAAACTCGCCGCAACCTGCAAGCAAAATTTATCGCCGCCAAAGCCCGCAGCTAAATTTTACCGCCCAAGCACGGAATTTTAGGCTTTGGTTTTGAGCGCAGAAAATAAAATTTCACGCCAGACCGCTTATGACGCCCCCATCCGTGATCTTCATATTTAGCGCGTTAGGAACCTTCGGCAGCCCCGGCATCAGCATTATCTTGCCGCAGACGGCGACGATGAAGCCCGCTCCCGTGCGGATCTGAAGATCCTTGACGCTAAGCTTAAAGCCGCGCGCACGCCCAAGCGCCTTGGCATCGTCGCTGAAGCTATATTGCGTCTTGGCGATGCAGACGTTTAGCCGCTCAAGCCCCAAGGCCTTGATATGCTGCAGCGCCTTTTGCGCTTCCGGCTCGAAAACGACCTCGCTCGCGCCGTAAATTTTAGTAGCGATCTTTTCGATCTTGCTCGCCGTATCGTCGCTAAGCTCGTAGGCGAATTTAAGCTCCTTAGCACGCTCGCACTCATCTACTACGAGACGGGCTAGCTCAAGCGCGCCCTCGCCGCCTTTGGCGAAATTTTCGCAAATCGCCATCTGCACGCCGCGCTGCTTGCAATACTCGCGCACGAAAGCGATCTCCTCGTCGCTATCGAAGCTGAAGCGATTAAGCGCCACGACCGGATTTAGCCCAAAGTTTTGTAAAATTTCAATATGCCCGCCTAAATTTACGATGCCTCTTTGAAGCGCGGCAAGATCAGGGCTCGCGATACTTTCTTTATCCGCGCCGCCGTTGTATTTAAGCGAGCGGATCGTGCTAACTAGCACGGCAGCGTCCGGAGCGATGCCGGCGCGGCGGCACTTGATGTCGATAAATTTTTCAGCCCCGAGCTCGCTTCCGAAGCCAGCCTCCGTCACGGCGTAATCGGCAAGACTTAGAGCTAGCTTGCTCGCCATTATGGAGTTGCAGCCGTGCGCGATATTTGCGAAGGGTCCTCCGTGCACAAGCGCGGGCGTGTGCTCAAGGCTCTGGATGAGATTTGGCTTCATCGCGTCTTTTAGCAGGATCGCCACGGCGTCCGCGCAGCCCAGATCGCGCACGTATATCGGCTCTCCTTGCGTATCGTAGGCGACCATTATGTTTGCGATGTTTTCCTTAAGCTCGGCAAGATCGTTCGAGAGGCACAGAACCGCCATTATCTCGCTAGCTGCGGTGATATTAAAGCCGTCCTCGCGCTGCACTCCGTCGGTGCGCCCGCCCTGTCCAACGGTGATGTGGCGCAGCGCGCGATCATTCATATCCATGCAGCGCTTCCATAAAATTTTATCGATCTTTAGCGGGTTTTCTTGATACAGCGAGTTGTCGATGACCGCCGAAATGAGGTTGTTCGCGGAGGTGATCGCGTGAAAATCGCCGTTAAAATGCAAATTTAGATCATCCATCGGCACCAGTTGCGAATACCCGCCGCCCGCGGCGCCGCCTTTGATACCAAAAACCGGTCCCAGCGACGGCTCACGCAGCGCAAGGCAGACGCTTTTGCCTAGACGCTTTAGCGCGTCGGCTAGACCGATGGAGGTCGTCGTCTTGCCCTCGCCAAACGGCGTCGGATTGGTCGCCGTGACCAAAATAAGCTTCGAAGCGCGCGATCGCGGCTTGATGTTTAGCTTGGCTTTGTAGTGGCCGTACAGTTCGATCTCATCCTCGCTAAGCCCCAAATTTTTCGCAACGTTTGAAATTTTATCCGGCTTCGCCGCATTTGCTATTTCGATATCGCTCAACATTTTCTCTCCTTAAATTTAAAATTTTATCGCGCAGCTTTTACGCACCGCCTCTTTAAATCTGCGCATTAGCCGCTGCTACGCGCACCTTATCCGCCAGTCGCGCAAGATCAAAGCTTGCAGGCGTGAAAGTTGCCCCGGCTAAATTTCGATCTCGATGCCCACGGGGCAGTGGTCGCTGCCCATCACGTCGCTTAGGATGAAAGCATCCTTTAGCCGCGAGCGCAAATTTGCCGAGATGAAAAAATAATCGATCCGCCAGCCGACGTTTTTGGCGCGCGCGTTAAAGCGGTAGCTCCACCACGAGTAGGCGTCCCGCAGCTCGCCATGCACGGCACGGAAAGTGTCCACGAAGCCCGCCGCCTCCACCTCATCGAGCCACGCCCGCTCGATCGGCAAAAAGCCCGAGGTTTTGGAGTTTGCTTTGGGGTTTGCAAGATCGATCTCTCGGTGCGCGGTATTTACGTCGCCGCAAAATATCACCCCGAGCCCCTGCTCCGCGAGGCTGCGCGCGTAGGCTAGGAATTTTGCGTAAAATTCCATCTTATAGGCTAGCCGCGCCTCGTCTTTTTGGCCGTTAGGAAAGTAGATATTAAAAAGCACGACATCGCCGAAGCGGTGTTGCAGCACGCGTCCTTCGTCGTCTGGGAAAAACAGCGCCTTGCTCGTCTCGCTTTTAAATTTAGCTAGGCTTGCCACGCCCGAATATCCCGCGCGAGCGGCGGAATTTAGATCGATCTGAGAAAATCCGAGCTCGTAAAGCCCTTTCGGAGCGTCCTTTTCGCTCACCTTGATCTCTTGCAAGCCCAAAAAATCGGGGTTTTGCTCCGCAAGCCACGCAAAGCCGTCTTTGCCGAGCACTGCGCGCAGTCCGTTTACATTCCAACTAATCAGTTTCAAATTTAGCCTTTGGCGCAAAAATTTTGGTATGATTATACGAAATTTTGACTAAATTTAAAGGAAAATTATGCGCAATCAGCCCAAATACCGATTTTTTGCCAACTGGGGCTACGCGATGGCGGGTCTTGCCGAGATGCTGCGCAGCGAGCGTAGCTTTAGACTCGAGCTTTGCGTGTTCGTGCCGCTTCTGCTGTCGCTATTTTTTTGGAATTTCGGCGCGGTGCTAAATCTATTTTTGATCTTCGGCGCGGTCTTTACGCTCACAACCGAGTGCATAAACTCCGCCGTCGAGCGTGCGGTCGATCTTGCCACGAGCGAAATCCACCCGCTAGCCAAGGGCGCCAAAGACACCGCAAGCACCGCCGTGATGATGAGCCTATTTCTCAACGCCGCGCTGTGGGGATATGCGCTTATCGGTAAATTCTTTTAATCGCGTAATTGCAAATTTCGCGATAAAAGATTTAAATCGCTGTAACGCAGAGTTTTTTTGGCGAGTGCGGAATTTGCAAGCCACTTGAGTTGTTGATCGTCCACGCCTGCAACCCAAACACGACCCTGCGTGATATTGAAATTTTAAAATCCGAAATTTGCTTTAAATTTAAACTCTCCTGTGCGCGAAAATTTTAATATTCGCTCGGCTCTTAAAATTTTAAAATAGCTTTTAAAAATTTCTATAGATAAATCATTCAAGCAAATTTTACGCCGTAAAATTTTAGCTATAAAATTATAACGACTTTCAAGATGCTTTAATACAATTTTCACTAAAATCACGCCGCTTTAATTAAAATAATTTTCAAAAAAAGGAAAATTTTGTCTAAATCCTTTCACAAAATCTCGCGCAAATTTCATTTGTGGCTATCTTTGATATTTTGCATACCCCTTATAATCGTATCCGCAAGCGGCTCGGTCTTAGTCTATGCGGAGCGGATCGATGAAGCTTTGCTGAAAGACAAGGTGTTTAGGACCCAAGAAAGCGTGGCGAAATTCCCCATTAGAATGAAATTCAGCGCTTTGCAATCCGAGATAAAATCCAAATTTAAAGAGTACGCGATCATGGGCTGGAGCATCGCGCAAGATCCTTTAAAGACCGATAAAATCAGACTTTCCTCGCAGAAGCTACAAAAGCAAGCCCTAATTTACCTGGACGCCTTTAGCGGCGAGATAAAAGGCGCGTCTATACCGCGAGCTCATGGCTTTATCGGCGCGATAAACAAACTGCACGCGGAGCTGTTTTTAGGTCGCGGCGGTAGAATTTTTGCAGGTATAGTGGGGCTTAGCGCGCTACTTATCGGCATTAGCGGCTTTTTTATCTACAAAAAATTTTGGCAAAACTTATTCTCGCTGAGGCTAGATCGGGCCATATATTTTATGCGCGGCGCTCACCGCCTAATCGGAGTCGCGAGCACTCCCGTAATGTTTGCTATAGCTATAAGCGGAGCATGGTGGGAGCTAAGGGCGGTAACTTACAAGCCGCTCGCAAATCCATGCGGCGCGGTCTTGCAGAATTTTAAGACCGAGCGAAATTCCACCGTCGCGGCATCAAACGGAGCGGTAAGCATGAAAGCGGTGCAAAATCTTGCGACGCTAGATGAAGCTTTAGCGCGGATAACGGTTAAATTTAAAGAATTTCGCTCCACCTATATCGCCTTTCCGCTCTGTCCGGGCGGCGCTTTTACCGTATACGGCTTCGAGGCGGGGCAAAACCCGCTGCAAAGCCCTTACGCGAGCCGTATCACGATATCAGATGCAGGCGAAATTTTAAAAGCGGACTTTATAAACGATGCGGATTTTTCGGACAAACTTCAAGACGGCTTTCGTCGCGCCCATGCGGGCTCATACGGCGCAATAACGAAGCTTATATGGTTTTTAGCGGGGCTTGCACCCCTATTTTTAAGCATTTGCGGATTTTACATAACCCTAAAAAATAGAAATTCTAAAAGGAGAAAGTTATGAAGAAAGTATCTCTTTCGCTCGTAGTCGCATTAAATATGCTAACTTCGCTTTATGCGGAAAATAACGCCACTGCGAGCACCCCGGAGAACTTAGGCACCATAGAAGTGCAAGATACCCAAAAGCTCCGTCGCGACGACAGAGATTATGAGGCTAGAAAGCTCGTTAAAAGTACCACCAGGCTCGATCTTACGGCGAGAGAAACGCCCCAGTCTCTTACCGTGGTGACCGAAGCCAAGCTAAAAGATATGGGGATAACCGATTATCAGGTGCTGATGCGAAATATCGCGGGCATTACGAGCGGGCGTATGGATGAGAGGCTCTATCCTACGGCGCGCGGATTTAGCATAGATTATTATCTGCTTGATTCGATGCCTAGCTTCGGAGGTTTTAGCCTCGGGGCGAACGATTTAAATTTACTGCCATATGAGCGCGTTGAGGTAGTAAAGGGTGCGAACGGATTATTGGCGGGCGCGGGAAATCCCGCCGCGAGTTTAAATTTTATCCGCAAGCACGCGGATTCCGCCGTTCCGAAAGGATACATCAGCCTAAACGGCGGCTCATACGACAAATACGGGCTTAAAACCGATGTGCAAAGCCCGCTCAATCAAAGCGGTTCGGTACGCGGACGCCTAGCGTTTATGCATGAACGATCGCACTCTTATATGGACTATTACAATCGTCGCAATACTGCCGTTTATGGCGTATTAGATATCGATGTAACAGACGATTCAAGGCTGAGCTTTGGCTCATTTTATCAGACTCTACGCCGACATGGCACACGCTGGGGCGGAATGCCCGCGTTTAAATCGGACGGCACGCGCACGCACTTCGGCAAAAACAAAATTTTCTCTCAGCCTTGGACGCGATACGACATCTCTACGCTTGATTTTTATGCCGATTTTAAACAATATTTCTCAAACGAGGCGAGTTTAAGCTTGAGTTATTCGTTTCGTCGCGCTCATACCGATTCAAATTTGCTCTATTATGGCGGCAGGGTAGGCCCTGGCGGCATCGGAAACGTCGCCGATCTTAGCGTTTATGCTAACAAGCGCGAAGAGAATATCCACAATATCGATGCCTACGCAAATATCCCGTATGAGCTTTTCGGACAAGATCATGAATTTGTATTTGGTGTGATGTATAATCTTTACAAAAAAGGATCTGATAACGTAAGTAGCTACTGGAATAGTCGAAACACTCCGGCAGGCCTTGCTTATGCCGCGCGTACTAGAATAAATTTTAACGACCTTCATATTGAAGATCCACGCTTACCGTATGTAGATCAAAATAATGCCGATCGAACTATTCAAAAAGCAATTTATGCCGCGAATAAACTCTCAATCACCGAGGATTTAAAGCTCTTATTAGGAACACGGATGAGTTACTATAAATATAAAATTACAGGTGGAGCAGATAATAGAAATTTTACCCGCGAAATTACTCCATATGCAGGGATCACCTATGATTTAGACGATCATCATACCCTTTATGCAAGTTATACGAGTATTTTTAAACCTCAAACCTACAAGGACAAAAACAATAAATATCTTGATCCCATCCAAGGCAAGGACTACGAAGCGGGCATCAAAGGCGAGTATTTTGACGGCGATCTGCAAGCAAGCCTGGGCGTTTTTAAGATCATCCAAGATAAGCTCGGCATCCGCACCGACGAGTATATCACGGGCACAAATTCCTACGCTTACAGGCAGGGTCGCGGAGTAACCAGCAGGGGCTTTGAAGCGGATGTAAACGGTAAAATTACCGATGCACTAAGCCTAAGCATGGGGCTAGCGCACTACAAAGCCAAAGATGCTGACGGCAATATCTACGCCAGCGACTCCTCCCGCACCAGCGCAAATCTTTTTGCAAAATATGAGATCGGCACATTTAGAATCGGCGCAGGCGCGATGTATCGCTCAAAGATTTATTCCGACTCGCCATACGGCAGGATCGAGCAGAAAGCTTACACGATTGCAAACGTAATGCTAGGCTACAAAGCGAGTAAAAACCTAGATGTGCAGCTAAACGTCGATAACATAACCGATAAGCGCTATTTTGAGGGTATCGGTTCTAATCGAATGATCTACGGCGATCCGCGCACCTTCAATCTAAGCCTTACGTATAGCTTTTGACCCAAATAGTCGCGGTGGAATTTGTCTAGTGCTTAGCTCTAATAGAATTTCATCGCGACGCCATAGATAAATGGCAAATTAAGCCTAAATTTCGTAAAATCACTGCCAAGACGCGAGGTCGCGTAATACGTTAAAAGGCAAACCATGCAAAAATCAACCACGTAAATCCCGTTAAATTTAAACCAAATCAACCAATCAATTTAAATTTAACGGAGACAACCATGAAAAGACGAGACTTTCTAAAACTAGGCGCGCTGGCGGCGGCTTCAGCGCAAGCAAAGCAATTTGACGCAGCGGCGCAGGCGATATTTGACGAGCAGATGGGGCTTTGCGCGAATAAATTTGGCGCGTTTTACGTAAAAACCATCGGCGGCAGGGTCGTGGGTACAGAGCCCTTTGAGGGCGACGCGATGCCAACGGTGCTAAATAACGCCCTAAGCGATCACATCCAAAACGAAACGCGCGTGAAATACCCCTACGTGCGCAAAAGCTTCCTGGCTAGTCCCGCAGATCCAAAACCGCAGCTTCGCGGCAAAGAGCCTTTCGTGCGCGTTAGCTGGGACGAGGCGATAAAGCTAAGCGCTAAAATTTTAAAAGAAAACTTCGATAAATACGGCTCGGAGGCCATTTACGGACAGCTTTATCAGTGGGGTAGTCTGGGCAAGGTCGGCCACTCACAGCGCACTGCAAAGCGCATGCTAAACGCGCTAGGAGGCTACGTGAGCGAGCTTGGCGGCTACTCATACGGCGCGGCGACTGCGTTTTTGCCTCACGTGACGGGTTCTATCGATCCGACGCATAATCCTACGCGCTGGGAGGGCGTGGTAAAGGAGGCTAAAACGATCGTGTTTTGGGGCACGAACCCAGTCGTCTCAAACAAGATCGCTATCGGCGTGCCGATGCACAACTCCTACGCCTACTACGAGATTATGAAAGAGAAATTTAAAAAAGGTGAGATGAAAATTTACAGCATAGACGTTTACCGCAACGAAACGGCGGAGTATTTCGGCGCGCACTATCTAGCCGTGCGCCCTTGCACCGATACGGCGATGTTGATCGGGCTTTGCGAATATCTTTACGAAAACGGGCTTTACGACAAGGAATTTATTGAGCGCTACACGGTCGGATTTGATAAATTTAAGGAGTATTTCACCGGCGCAAAAGACGGCGTGAAAAAGGATCTAAAATGGGCGAGCAAAATTTGCGGCGTGAGCGAAAAGGAGCTAAAAAGTCTAGCCGACACGCTAGCTAAAAAAGACACGCTCATCGTCACGGGCTACGCGATACAGCGACAGCATCACGGCGAGATGGCGTACTGGGCGCTGATCGCGCTAGCTGCGATGCTAGGCGACATTGGCAAGACGGGGCGCGGCTACGTGATGAATGATCAGATGCATAAAAACGCAGATATTAGCTTCATCGCGCCAAAGCTTCAGGCCTTTAACCCAGCGATAAACGAAAAATACATCGCCCCGCAGGGCAAGCTAGCTAAGGCTAAATATCACGAGATACCAAACAGCAGACTCATAGACGCGATCATGGAGCCGGGCAAAGAGATCGAACGCAACGGCAAAAAGTACGTTATGCCGCACATTAGAGTGATGTTTAACGCCAACGGCTCGACCTTCACCCGCCACCCGGACACCAACCGCGCGGTCGAGGCGATGCGCAAGATTGAAGCGATCATCACCACAGAGCCCTTTTGGACTAGTACGGCGAGGCTCAGCGACATCGTTCTACCGGCGGCGCTTGAGTGCGAGCGCACGGATATCGAGTTTGCAAACTCGACTAGCGAATACCTTTTTGCGATTAAGCCGCTAGTAAAGCCTGCGGGCGAGAGCAAAAGCGACTTTGAGATCGCGCGGCTCATCTGCGCGCAGTGGGGCGAGGAGTACGAGCAGGCCTTTAGCGAGGGTAAAACGGAGCTTGAGTGGGTGAAGGAAATTTATGCCGACGCTGCTGCAAAAGCCGAGGGTATAGGCATAGCGATGCCTAAATTTGAGGAGTTTTGGCAAAAAGGCTACGTTAAATTTGATAAAATCGACGAGAAAAAGCGATACTTTACAAACTACGCGGACTTCCGCGCCGATCCCGAGAAAAACGCGCTAAAAACGCCGTCGGGCAAGATCGAGCTCTACTCCGAAGCGGTCGAAAAGCTAGGTTATCCCGACTGCCCGCCGCACGCGACATGGATGGAGCCCTTTGAGTGGCTGGGCGGCGACGTGAGCAAGTATCCTATCGCCATCAGCGGCGCGCACTCTAAATTTAGGCTCCACTCGCAGCTAAACAACTCGCTCATCCGCAACTACGCCGAGATCGCGGGCCGTGAACCCGCGCTAATTAGCCCAGCCACGGCAAAGGCGCGCGGTATCAAAACAGGCGACGTGGTAAGGATCTATAACGACCGAGGCGAGATCCTCTGCGGCGCGCTGGTAAGCGATACGGCGCAAGATAACGTCGTGATCGTAAGCGAGGGCGCGTGGTACGACCCGACCGTTTGGGGCGAGCGCAGCCTGTGCAAGCACGGCAACATAAACGTGCTAACCAAGGACGTGCCTAGCTCGCAGCTCTCGCAAAGCAATACCGCGCACACGAGCATGGTGCAGATCGAGAAATTTAAAGGCGAACTGCCGAGCGTAACGGCGTTTGATCGGCCCGTGACGATAGAGGCTTAGCGCGCTTTCTAGCTCTTGTGCCAAAGCCCTACCAGCCGTTTATCGCAAATAAAATCGCTAAGTTTTTCTGCGCCAAGAGCTCGTCCGAGAGGCGGTCGTATTCACCCCCGAGCCCCATTTCTTGCGCCATAGACGGCGGCTCATCATCCCAAGAGCCCATCGCACCGAATACATCGGCGATCCCCGCCGCGGCAAACGCCCTCAAGCTCGGCTGCGGTAGCGCTGCAAACGAAACGGCGTAATACTCGCCTACAGCGACTTCGCCCCGCAGCGTCTTAAGCGCATTATCAAACGTCTGCGCAAAGTTTTCGCAGCCTATCTTGCTCGCAAAATCCCTAATTTGCACTAAAACATTCCCGAATTCTGCGCTGTTATCGCGCGCGTTTAGCGCATCCCGCGGCATCCCGCGCCAAAGACGCTCGACGTATTTCACGCGCCAAGCCTTTTTGTCGCGATCGTATTTCCAATCAGGCGTAAAAACGCCGTCAAAGCCCTCGAAGCAGCAAACGATGCCGTTTACGCTCATACCCGAAAAACCCAAAAGCGCTCTATCTTTTGCGAAAGTTGGAATACTAAGCCCCGCGTCCTTCAGACCGAGCTTTAAGCACTGCTCTATCCAACGCCGCCGTGCGGAGATCGGCTCGTCCTCGCGCCCTTTTTGCGCGAGCCGTCCGGTGAAAAACTCGCGCGCTTTTTGCAAAAGTGGCGAGCCCGTGCTTTCGTCGGCGCCTTTTTTACTCGCCGCTTTTTCATTTGCCGCTTCTTTGCTGTTCGTGCGCTTTTGCTCCGCTGCACCGCCACTCTCGGCAGTTTTGTCCGTCGCACTGCTCTGCACTGCACCGTACGCATCTTTTTGCTCCGTAGCTTTACTTGCGTCGTTTACGCCGTCCTGCACTGCGCGGCTCACACCCTCTGCGGTGCGGAAATGCTCCTTTGCAAACTCAAAATTTAAATATTTTATATATTTTTGATCTTGCAGCGGCGGCTTAGGATTGCCGCGCAGAGCTGATTTTAGCGCGACGCACAGCGCGCACGAGAGATATATTTCGCCGTTCATAGATATCCTTTAAATTTCGATCGCTCCCGTTCATGCGGCGGATTATTTATGCTCCGCGCCAAAAGCTAGCGGCGGCAAAATTTTAAAATTTTGCGCCTTAGCGACAAATTTAATCACGATAAAATTTGCGCGTGAAGCAAAAACAAATCTGCGCAAAGATAGAATTCTCAACCGCCGCGAACATAAATTTAAAAGCAGCTGCCGTATCGAAAAGGTGCTGCTATAAATTTAAAGCAGCTCGCGCACGGGCATGGATAAAATTCCAAAGCCGAAATCTACGAGCGGCATGAGCAAGGCGATGTGCGTCAAATTTACCCGCACTACAAAAATGACAAACCGCTTTAAAAAAATTTCAACCGCGCTCGCGCTATGAAATTTTAAAAGCAAGTTACCACACCGAGCTACCGATAAATTTAAGCAGGTCAGTCACGCTGCGAGATCAAGGGCTGCGCCGATACCGAGCAAAACGCACTATGAAATTTTAAAGACAAGTCGCCACGCCTACGCTGCCATCAAATTTAAAATGAACCGATCGCACCGCAAAATTTTAAAAGCGAGTCGTTGCGTCCAAACTAGCTAAATTTAAAATGAAGCAATCGCTTCGTTTATGCTACGAATGCCGCTCGTCCGCAAGCCGCCGCTCGCAAGCCTTACGCCGCAAGTACCCTATGCTACGACGTTTGGAAACTCATAGACCACGCGGCCGCTTTTGATCGTGCAAACCGCAGCGCCCGTAAGCTGCTTGCCAAAAAGCGGCGAGTTGCGCGATTTGGACTTATTTAGCGCCTCGTCGTAAACGTAGGAAATCTGCGGATCGATGATCGCGACGTCGGCCAAAAAGCCCTCTTTGATCTCGCCCTTGTCCTTTAAATTTAAAATTTTAGCCGGATTAAACGAGCACAGCCGCACCATGTCTTCAAGACCGATGACGCCCTCGTTTACTAGCCGAAGCGTAAGCGGCACGAGGGTTTGAAGCCCTAAAATTCCAAACGGCGCGTGGTCGAATTCTACAAATTTATCGTCGGTATTGTGCGGAGCGTGATCGGTCACGATGGCGTCGATCAGACCACTTTTAAGCGCCTCTCTGATCGCCTGCACGTCGCTTTGGGTGCGAAGCGGCGGCGACATTTTAAAATTCGTATCGTATCCCATCAGCTCGCGCTCGTCGAAGGTGAAGTGATGCGGCGTAGCCTCGCAGGTGACGCGGATGCCCTCGCGCTTAGCCTGCTCGATGAGCTTTAACGACCACGCCGAGCTTACGTGCGCGATGTGGATGTGCCCGCCCGTCTTTTTGGCAAGCAGCAGATCGCGCGCGATCATAATCTCCTCTTTTTCGCTCGCCATCCCCTTTAGACCGAGTATCGCGCTGACTTTACCCTCGTTCATCACGCCGCCATGGCAAAGCGAGCAATCCTCGCTGTGATTTATCACGAACGAGCCGAAGTGCGCGGAATATTCGAGCGCCTGTCGCATCACGGAGCTGTCGGTCACGGGCAGCCCGTCGTCGCTGAAGGCCACGCAGCCGGCTTCCAGCATATCGCCCATCTCGACGATCTTTGCGCCCTTACAGTCCTGCGAGATCGCGCCTATGGGCAGCAGATCGATCAGCCCGCGCCCCTTGGCCTTGGCAATCATCGCGCGAGTGATGCTGGAGTTATCGTTTACGGGCCTAGTATTTGCCATCGGAAGGCAGGTCGTCACGCCGCCTGCGACCGCGGTTTCGCTGCCGCTGATGACGTCGTCTTTGTATTCGAGCCCCGGGTCTCTAAAATGCACGTGCATATCGATGAGCCCGGGCATCACGAGCTTGCCCGCGGCGTCTATGACGCGGTCTGCGGCGGGACACTCGCGCGTGATCATTGAAATTCTATCGCCCTCGATCAGGACGTTTACTTCCTCGCTACCGTCGTGATTAACGATCGTGCCGTTTTTTATCAAAATTTTCATCGTGCGCTCCTGTTTAAATTTATCGTATGAAGTATCGCCATTCGCATCGCCTCGCCGTTTTCTACCTGATCTAAAACGCAGCTATAGCGCGGATCGTCGGCTACGTCGGAGTTGATCTCCACGCCGCGGTTGATCGGGCCCGGGTGCATTATCATGACGCCCTCTTTCGCTGCCTGCATCCTCTTGGCGGTAAGTCCGAAAAATTTCGAGTACTCGCGCACGCTCGGGAAGCTCGGCTCGCCGTCTTGCCGCTCAAGCTGGATTCTAAGCATGATGATGACGTCGGCGCCCTCGATCGCCTCCTCCACGCTTTTGCATATCGGGTAGCCGAACGCGTCGCAGTCGCGCAGCATCATCGGAGGGCCGAAGAGTCGCACGTTTATGCCGAGCTTTTTCATCGCCCAGATGTCGCTTCTAGCTACGCGCGAGCGAAATATATCGCCTATGATCGCGACGTTTAAATTCTCGATCCTGCCCTTGTGCTCGCTGATCGTAAAAAGATCCAGCAGCGCCTGGCTCGGATGTTCGTTCAGCCCGTCGCCCGCATTTACGATCGATGCGTCGCAGTTGGCCGCGACAAATTTCGCCGCGCCCGAGCAGCTGTGGCGCAGCACGAAGATATCCGTGCGCATCGCCTGCATATTTCTGATAGTGTCGATCAGCGTCTCGCCCTTTTTCGTGCTACTGTCCGCAGCCGTGAAATTTACGCTGTCCGCGCCCAGGCGCTTGGCTGCGATCTCAAAGCTAGTGCGGGTGCGGGTGGAGTTTTCGAAAAACGCGTTGATGACCGTCTTGCCGCGAAGCGAGTCGGATTTTTTGATATCGCTGCGGTTCAGCGCTTTAAACTCGCGCGCCAGATCTATAAAGTCGTAGATGTCCTCGCGGCTCAGATCCTGCGCGCTAAGAAGATGCTTTAGCTTATACATTCCCTCTCCTTTTTTGGGCCGAATTTCAGCCGTAATTGTATAAAAAAATCTCTGATAAAATTTTAAAATTTAAGAGCGGGGCTCAAATTTAGACGCGGAATTTTGCTTGAAATTTCATTTGAGTTCGCATACGAAGCGCGAGCGGAATTTTGGGGTAAAATTTAAAAATTTTGAGATTAAATTTGAGCTTTTTAAGCGAAAATTTTAAAAAATCAGCCACGCCACTTACATAAAATTTTAAAGCTTTACGCGCAGCGGGCGGCTAGAAAAGCAAAGAATTTAAAGCTTATTTAAATACTTTATATAATTTTTTGCACTATTTTCTACGGCTTGCTCGCTTTTATCGTAAGTAAAGCCGTATGAGACGAAATTAGGCATAGTCGTTGCGCCGACGAAATTAAATGTAGCCTTAAATGGCGCTAGCACCTCATCCACGCTAAAGCCCACGATGCCGTTTTTAGAGTAGTTTGCCTCAGTCGCGCCAAGCGAGATCGCAAGCGCAAATTTTTTGCCTTTAAGCTTGCCGCCGCTCTCTGCGCCATAAGCCCAGCCGCGCGTAAAAACGTCCTCAAACCACTGCTTAAGAAGCGGCGTGCAGTTTGAAAAACGAAACGGAAACTGAAGCACGATTTTATCGTGACTTTCGAGCAGTTTTTGCTCCTTTTCCACATCGATTTTAAAATCCGCATAAAGCGCGTAAAGATCATGAAGCTCGAACTTATCAGGATGGGCTAGCACAGCATCCCTCCAGTGGCGGTTTACAAGCGAGTTTGCGATATTTGGATGAGCTAAAATAATGAGAGTTTTCATTTCTATCCTTTAAATTTGAAATTGCGGGGCGCATTATAGCCCTACTTCGTAAAATTTTTCTTGTTTTATCGCAAGCGACCTTAAATTCTAAAGCTTTACCAGCCGCCACCCGCTTATCTTTACAGCAGCATCAAAGAGCGGAGCTTTGAATTCCAAACTTCATCCACTACTCGCGCTTTATTTTAGAAATGCTCGCCCTTGGGGCACTCGTCGCGTTTTACAGAGGTTTATCACTTCTTTGCAAATATTCATATTCCATTGCGGAAGCTCGCGCGAGTAAAATTTTAACGAAGCCGCCGCGCAGGGGAAATTTTAATGAAATTTGGCATCGCTTCTCTGCAAGCATTCGCCGCAACAAACAAATTGAAGCGAAATTTAGTGCCGCTTAAATTCTAAAACCTTGCCCATCGGTTCTGTTGTCGGGCTGCGGGTGCTCATCGCGCTCTTATGAGTGTCCGTCACGCTTTCGTGCAGGCTCGTTACGCTCCTGCGAAGACTTGCCGCTTTCCTGCGGGTGGTAGTTGCAACAAAAAATTTGAGTAGAATTTAGCGTAATTTAAATTCTAAAACTTTGCCTATCGGTCGCCTCTTCAAGCTCAGAATTATCATCGCGCTCCTGCGAGCGCCCGCCGCGCGGCTCCTGCCGAGGCGCGACGCCAAAGCCCTCCAAGACCTTACCTAGGCTATCGTTTGCATCCTTAATAATGCCTTGCAGGCTCTGCCCCATTCGATCAAGCTTTTTGCCCGCCTCGCGCGCCGCCGCCTCGCCCTGCTTTATCAGATCCTTGGTCCTATCCGCGTTGCGAGCGGCGAAATCGTTCAGCGCTTCGGGCGCCTTTTTCTGCAAATTTTGCAAGGCCTCGCCCAAAACTTTAGCATCGCTTGCAAGCTCGTCTATCGTGGAGTTCAGATCGGAGTTTCGCTTGCGCTCAAAATCCTGCGGCGCGGAATTTTGCGTGGAGTTTTGAGCGGAATTTTGCCCCGAGCTATCCGCGCTTTTATTAAAATTTTGCCCTTGATTACCCGCGCTAAAATTCTGCTCCGAGCGTGCGCTTTGCTCGCGATCTTGCGCGTCCAATCCGCCGTCGCAGCCGCTTAAAATACACGCCGTAGCTAGCGCTAAAGTAAAATTTCGCGCCGCGTTCAAAAAGCTAAAGTCATTTATAAAACTAAAATTTCTAGCGCGACCCGCCGAGATAAAATTTTGCCCGCCCTGCTCTGAGATAAAATTTCGCCCGTCGCTAGCCCGAGTAAAATTCTGCCCGTCATCCGCCGAAGTAAAATTTCGCGCAGCGCCTGCCGAATCGAAATTTTGCCATCGTTCAAAGCCCTGCTCGCCGCTCGTTCGGATAAAATTCTGCGCCGAATCGCGCCCGCACCCTTTCAAAATTCGTCTTTTCAAAATCCGCTCCTTTAAATTTCATCTCTCGCAGGCGCGCTTGGAAGCCGCCCGAAAAACAGATCGCTTCTAAGCTTCAAAAGCAAGCAGATAGCGATATCGGCGCTTTGTTCGCGGATATAGTTTCGATCGCCTTTTAGATGAAACTCCCCGACGATCTGTTTGCCGCCCTGCTCCTTTGCGCCTATAAATACTGTCCCTACGGGCTTTTGCGCGCTTCCGCCGCCGGGGCCTGCGATACCGCTTACTGCAAGAGCGAAACTCGCCCCGCTGCTTTGCAGCGCGCCCTCCAGCATCTCGCCCACGGTCTGCGCGCTGACCGCGCCGTAGCGAGCGAGCGTATCTTCGCTCACGTTGAGCCAGAGATTTTTTATCTCGTTGGCGTAGCTTACGAGCGAGCCGTCAAAAACGTCGCTCACGCCAGCAACCGCGCCGAATTTTGCGGCGATGAGCCCTGCGGTGCAGCTTTCGGCAAAGGTGATCTTAGCGCCTATTTCGCGCAGTCTATCCACCACGAAGCCCATAAAATCGCCGCCTTCGATGTAGCAGCTCTCATAATACTTGCCGACGCTTTGTAAAAACGCATCCAGCGCTCCGAATTTCATCGCACTGGCGCGCACGAGCAGCAAAAAGGAGCAGGGCCTACTGATCGTAAGCGAAATTTTATAACTGATCGCAAGGCTCTCTAGGCGCTGCTTTACGCTTTCGTATTCGCAATCAAATAGATAAAAGCTCTCGCCCGCGCTCGGCGCGTCTTGGAGTATCGGCGGCAGGCTCTGCAAGCAAAGCGCCTTGATCACGTTTACCGAGCAGCCTCTGACTTTTAGCAGGAAGCTGTTTTTCGCCACCGTGTGCGCCATCGAGGGCGCTAGGGTTTCTCCGTTTTTCAGCTCGAGCGAATCGAAAGAGAGCGTCGATAAAATTTTACCGACGACCGCGTAGGCGGAGTTTGCCGCAAAGATCGTGATAAAATCGTACGAATCGATCATCTTTTCAAGCGCGAAGGGCAAAACCTTATCGTTTTCGCTTAAGAATTTCAGATCATCCATCCGCCCGAAAACTTGCTCATAGCTGCGAGATATATAGCTCATCAAAGCCGCGTCGTAGCGGATCTCCTCGCCGATTACAAGGATGATATTTTTCATAAAGACCCTCATTAAATTTTCGCACATTATAGCATAAACGCAGACTGCTCTTTCAGAGCTTTTTAATGGCGTTTTGGATAAACTTCACAAATTTTTTAAGACACGAAAAGGTACAAATATGGACTACAAAGATACTCTCTTTCTTCCTACTACGGATTTTGCGATGCGAGGCGCACTGCCGCAAAACGAACCTGCGCGATTTAAGGCGTGGTACGACGAGCGTAAAATTTACGAAAAGATGAAAGCTAAGCGCAAGGGCGCAAGCGTCAGCTTCAATATCCACGACGGCCCGCCGTATGCCAACGGACACCTCCACATCGGCCACGCACTGAATAAAATTTTAAAAGATATCATCACCAAAACCCATTATTTCTTCGGCGAGGAGATCCGCTACGTGCCGGGCTGGGACTGCCACGGCCTGCCGATCGAGCAGCAAGTAGAGATCAAACTCGGAGATAAGAAAAAATCGCTTTCAAAAGTGCAGATACGCGAGCTTTGCAGACAGCACGCCAAAGAGTTTATCGACGTGCAGCGCAGTGAATTTAAAGATATGGGGATTTTGGGAGACTGGGACGATCCATATCTGACGCTAAAATTTGAGTTTGAGGCTGAAATTTACAAAGCGCTCTGCCAGATCGCGAAAAAAGGAATTTTGATTGAGCGAAGTAAGCCCGTGTTTTGGAGCTGGGCGGCAAAAAGCGCGCTCGCAGAAGCCGAGGTCGAATACAAAGACAAAGAGGACTACTCGATCTTCGTGGCGTTTGATCTAAGCAGTGAAGCGAACGCTAAAATCGGCGCTAAAGGCGCTAAAGCGGTCATCTGGACGACCACGCCTTGGACGCTGCCCGCAAACGGCGCGATATCTTTGAACCCGAATGAAATTTACGCGCTGACGAGCGAAAATTTGATACTTGCTAAACCTTTGGTCGAAAGCCTCGTAAGCCTGGGCATCACGAAGGGCGAGATCGTTAAAGAATTTAACGCTGCCGAGCTTGAAGGCTTAAACGCGATAAATCCGTTAAACGATAGAGCTTCAAAGTTTATCCTCGGCGAGCACGTTTTAATGGACGGCGGCACCGGGCTCGTGCATACGGCTCCGGGACACGGCGAGGACGATTATTTCGTAGGGCTTAAATACGGCATCGAAGTGCTGATGCCCGTGGATGAGGGCGGCTGTTTCGATCAAACTCTTAAAACCAAAAAACTCTTCCGCGCGGACGTCGTGGATGAGCTCGTGGGGATGCATATCTTCAAAGCAAACGAGAGAATTTTACAGATCCTAGGCCCCGCGCTTATAAAATCCGGCAAATTCGTCCACTCTTATCCGCACTGCTGGCGCACGCACAAGCCGGTGATCTACCGCGCGACGAAGCAGTGGTTTATCGCGATGGACGAGCCAATGCCTAGCGGCAAGACGCTGCGTCAGGTGGCGCTAGAGCAGATCGGCAAGGTTAAATTTTATCCGCAAAGCGGCATCAACCGCCTTACCTCGATGATAGAAAACCGCCCCGATTGGTGTATTTCCCGCCAGAGGGACTGGGGCGTGCCGATAGCGTTTTTCCGCGATAAAAACACCAAAGAGCCGATCTTTGATGAGAAAATTTTAAATAATATCTACGAAATTTTTAAGGCTAAGGGCGCGGATGCTTGGTGGCAGATGGAAATTTCGGAGCTTTTGCCTCAGGACAGCGGCTATAAGCCTGAAAATTTAGAAAAGGTGATGGATATCTTAGACGTTTGGTTCGATAGCGGCTCTACGTGGAAAGCAGTGCTGCAAAGCGGCGCCTACGATGCGGGCAAATTCCCTGCGGATATGTATCTTGAGGGCAGCGACCAACACCGCGGCTGGTTTCAAAGCTCACTGCTTCTAAGCTGCGCGATCAACGAATGCGCGCCGTACAAAAGCATCCTCACTCACGGATTTACCGTCGATGAGAAGGGCCAAAAGATGAGTAAGTCCGTCGGAAACGTCGTCTATCCGCAAGAGGTCGCCAAGAGCCACGGCGTTGAAATTTTACGCCTGTGGGTCGCGATGAGCGATTATTCGACCGATCTAAAGATCAGCGACAATATCCTAAAGCAGGTAAGCGAACAGTACCGCAAGATCCGAAATACGATAAGATTTCTGCTCGCAAGCACCAGTGATCTGGGCGAGATCGAGACGAGCAATTTTACGCGGCTCGACCGCTGGATCCTAACGCGCGCGGCAAACGCCTTTGCGAGCGCGGAAGCGGCATTTAGAAACTACGATTTTTCAAAAGGCTTCAACGCTTTGCTAAATTTCTTAAGCGCCGATCTGAGCGGAATTTATCTTGATATCTGCAAAGATAGGCTCTACTGCGACGCACCCGACGAGCCGCGCCGCAGAAGCGCGCAAAGCGCAATCGCTCTGATTACACGAGCTCTGCTGCCTCTAATCGCGCCTACGCTAACCTACACGATCGACGAAGTAATGCAGTTTGCGCCGCGTATCATCAAAGAGGGCAAGGAGGACGTTTTTGATCTGATCTATAAGCAGGTAGAATTTGACGATTTTCTAGAATTTGACGAAATTTTAATCAAATCGAGGGAGAAATTTTTCGAGCTTATCGATGCGCTGAAAAAGGACAAGATCATCAAATCGACGCTCGAGCTGGTTTTACAGACGAGCTCGAACGAAATTTTATCAAACGACATCCTGGGCGTGGCGGATTGGTTTATGGTAAGCGACGTGGACACTCTGCAAAGCGGGCAGGCTCTAGCGGAGTTTAAGATAAACGACGAAATTTTCCGCCTCGTAAAATCATCGAAGCACAAATGCCCGAGGTGCTGGAAATTTAACGCAAAAGAGCCTGATGAGCTCTGCCCGCGCTGCGCGAAGGTCATGCATGCTCGCTAGCCCCATAAGTCTCGGCTTCGTATTTTTTACGATCGCGCTGATCTGCGTAGCGACGGGCGTGGGGATCTATTTCGTGAATAAATTTAAGGATGGCAGATGATAAGTTTGAAAGAGGCTCTAAGCCTGAGTGCGGATGAAATTTCGGCGCTTAGAGCGGAGCTAAAGGATAAAATTTTAAAAACCAAAGAGCTCGGCGCCTACGTCGAGCAGCTCACGGGTGAGGCTCTAAACATCAGCGGCGAGGGCGTGCCGATCGCGATCAAAGATAACATTCAGGTAAAAGACTGGAGCGTTACCTCGGCGAGTAAAATTTTGCAAGGCTACGTAGCGCCATACGACGCGACGGTGATCAAAAAGCTACGGAAGCGCGGCCTGGCGCCGTTTGGGCGAACGAATATGGATGAGTTTGCGATGGGAAGCACGACCGAAAGCTCATTCTACGGCAAAACTCTCAATCCGACCGATCACTCGCGCGTACCCGGCGGCAGTAGCGGCGGAAGCGCGGCTGCCGTAGCGGCAAATATCGCCGTAGCCGCACTCGGAAGCGATACCGGCGGCTCTATCCGCCAGCCGGCGGCATTTTGCGGCTGCGTAGGCTTTAAGCCGAGTTATGGCAGGGTCAGCCGCTACGGGCTTGCGGCGTATTCGAGCAGCCTCGATCAGATAGGACCGATCACGCGCAGCGTCGAGGACGCGGCGATTTTATACGACATCATCGCAGGCCGCGACGAGATGGACAGCACGAGCTACGCGGGCGCTTACGAAAGCACCGCGGATAAGCTAAACGGAGATCGCAAGCTTAAGATCGCCGTTATAAAAAATTATATCGACGAAGCCTCGCAGCAGGTCAAAGAGGCTCTGAATTTAACCATAGAAAAACTAAAATCATTCGGACACGAGATCGTTTATCGCGATCTTTGCAGCTCCAAATACGACATCGCGACCTACTACATCATCGCGACCGCCGAGGCTAGCGCAAATTTAAGTCGCTACGACGGCGTGCGCTACGGAAACCGCGCAAAGGCTCTGAATTTAAAAGAGCTCTACGCCAACACTCGCGGCGAAGGCTTCGGCGACGAGGTCAAGCGCCGCATGCTTCTAGGCACCTTCGTGCTAAGCAGCGGCTACTACGACGCGTATTACATCAAGGCACAGAAGGCAAGGGCCTTCATCAAAAGTGAATATGAGGAAATTTTAAAAGACGCTGATTTGATCTTTATGCCGATCGCGCCGGGCGTGGCGTATAAATTCGGCGAGCTTAGTGATCCGCTGCGTGCGTATCTTAGCGACATCTATACGATCGGCGTAAATTTAGCGGGGCTTCCCGCGATCTCCGTGCCGGTAGCGAAAAACAAAGAGGCTCTTAATATCAGCGCGCAGCTCATCGGGCGCGCCTACGACGAACAAACGGTGCTGGACGGCGGCTTGAGTTTAGAAAAAATCGTGAAAGGATAAGTATGAAGATCGTCAAAAAGGCTCTGACCTTCGAGGATGTTTTGTTGGTACCGCAATACTCTGAAATTTTACCCAAAGAGGTCGATATCAGCACGAGTTTTACGAAAAATATCACGCTAAATACCCCTCTCGTGAGTGCTGCGATGGATACGGTCACCGAGTACCGCACGGCGATAATGATGGCACGCCTCGGCGGCATCGGCGTGATCCATAAAAATATGGATGAGGACTCCCAAGCCAAGATGGTTCGCCGCGTAAAAAAGAGCGAAAGCGGCGTCATCATCGATCCTATCTCGATCAAGGCGGACGCCACGATCAAAGACGCTCTCGATCTGATGGGCGAGTACCACATCAGCGGCATTCCCGTTATCGACGACAACGGCGTGCTGATTGGAATTTTAACCAATCGCGATCTGCGCTTTGAAACAGACACCGCCGCGCTCGTAGGCGAGAAGATGACCAAGGCTCCGCTAATTACCGCCCCAAAAGGCTGCACGCTTGATGATGCGGAGAAAATTTTTAGAAACAATAAGGTAGAAAAGCTTCCGATAATCGACGCAAACGGCCATTTAGAAGGGCTTATTACGATTAAAGACCTTAAAAAGCGTATCGAATATCCAAGCGCCAATAAAGACAAATTTGGCCGCCTTCGCGTCGCCGCGGCGATCAGCGTAGGCCATCTACAAAGAGCCGAAGCTCTCGTCAAAGCGGGCGTAGATGCGCTTGTGATGGATTCTGCGCACGGACACTCCAAAGGCATTATCGACACGCTTAAGGAGCTGAAGCGAAATTTTGACGTGGACGTAGTGGTCGGAAACGTCGCAAACCCCGCTAGCATAAAAGATATCGCAAACGCAGGAGCCGATGCGATTAAAGTAGGTATCGGCCCGGGCTCGATCTGCACTACGCGCATCGTAGCGGGCGTGGGCGTGCCGCAATTCACCGCGATCAACGATTGCGCGATCGAGGCGGCTAAATTTGGAATTCCGATCATCGCAGACGGTGGCATCAAATACTCGGGCGACATCGCTAAAGCCCTAGCCGCTGGCGCAAGCTCGGTGATGATGGGAAGCCTGCTTGCGGGCTGCTACGAAACCCCGGGCGAGCTCATTACGTTTCAGGGTCGCCAGTACAAAACCTACCGCGGCATGGGTTCCTTAGCGGCGATGCAGAAAGGAAGCTCGGATCGCTACTTTCAAGACGGCACCGCAAAAGAAAAGCTCGTGCCCGAGGGCGTCGAGGGACGCGTGCCTTACGCGGGCATGCTAAAAGACGTGATCTTTCAGCTACTAGGCGGCTTGCGAAGCTCGATGGGATACTGCGGCAGCAAGGATATCGCGACCTTTCAGCAAAAGGCGGAATTCGTCGAGATCACGAGCGCAGGTCTTAAAGAAAGCCACGTCCACGACGTCATCATCACGCAGGAAGCGCCGAATTACCGAGTAAATCAGTGATCCTTCAAAGCAAAATTCAAAATTTCGACGAGCCGCTCTATCTGGAGAGCGGCCGCGTCTTTTCCAACTTCAAGCTCGCCTATGAAACCTACGGCGAGCTAAACCCGGACAAATCAAACGTCATCGTCATCTGCCACGCCCTAACCGGCTCCGCACACGCCGCGGGACTTTACGAAGGCGACGTTAAGCCCGGCTGGTGGGACGGGCTCATCGGCGATCATAAAGCGGTCGATACGACAAAATTTTTCGTCATCTGCATAAACATCCTAGCTTCGCCGTTCGGCTCGACATGCCCGCTCGACGTCGATGAAAGCAGCGGCCGCGAGTACCGCTTGCGCTTTCCCGTAGTGGTCGTCTCGGACGTCGTGCGCGCGCAGATGATGCTTTTAAAGCGCCTAGGCATCGCCCGCGTTCGCGCCGTTATCGGCGGCAGTCTGGGCGGCATGCAGGCGCTGTGCTACGCGATCGAATATCCGGAATTTGCGGATGAAATTTTCGTACTCGCAAGCACATACGCTACGCAGCCTTGGGCGATCGCGTTTAATAAGATCGCGACCGAGGCCATCTTGCGCGATCCGAGCTTTAAAAACGGCAACTACGATAAAAATCTGATCGCCGAGCGCGGGCTTGACGGCATGGCGGTGGGGCGCATGGCGGGGCATATAAGTTTTTTAAGCCCAAGCTCGATGCAGGATAAATTCGGACGTAACTACGTTGAAACCGACGGTCTTTATGAGATTAACGGGCGCTTTCAGGTGGATCGCTACCTTGAATACAACGGCGAAAATTTCGCGCGCAGGTTCGATCCGCTGTGCTATCTCTACATCGCCAAGATGATGAATATATTTGATTGCACGCGCCACTACGGCAATCTCAAAAACGCCTGCGCGCAGATCAGATCGCGCCTGCACCTCATCTCTTTCAAGGGCGACGTGCTCTTTCCGCCGGGGCTAATGAAAGAAATTTACGATGCGATGAGCGATCTGGGCAAAAAGGATCGCACTAGCTACGCGCAGATCGACAGCGACTACGGACACGACGCGTTTTTGGTCGAGATAGAAAAATTTGATTACATCATAAAAAGGATTTTGGATGAGTTTTGAGGAAAAAATGGAAAAAATTAATGCGCTTTTAAAAAGCCTAAACGACAAGGATCTAAGCCTAGAAGAGAGCGTGAAGCTGTATAAACAGGGCGTGGCGCTGCTAAAGGAGGCGAAGGAAATTTTAGAAAACGCTAAGCTCGAGGTTGCCGAAATAAACGCACCCGAGCAGGCTTAGGAGGCGACAATGATAAATGTATGCGTTTTGCAACTACCGACGCTTTCGATGAGCGAAAATCGGATCGATTACTATATGAAGGTCGCCAAAGACAACGGCGCGCGGATCGTGTTGCTGGGCGAATATGAGCTAAATTCCTTCTTTAGCGAGCTTAAAAAGATGCCTCGCTCCATCGCGTGCGAGCAGAGCGAGCATAAGCAGGAGCTGATGGCGCGGCTTGCCGCTAAATACGACCTGCATATCGTAGCGCCGATAATCAGAGCCGCTAGCGGCGCGATTTTGAGGCAGGCGGGCATTTTCGGCGGCGCGACTCAAAAAAGCGCGCGCTGCGGCGAAAATTCTTTAAGCCTTAAAGGCGAGCAAGGTCGCAAGGGCGGGCTAAATTCCAAGAGCGATTTAAGCTCCAACGATGGTTCAAATTCTAAAGGCGATTTAAATTCCGCAAGCGAGTCGAATTTCAAAGGCGGCTCAAACTCCTGCGGCGCAAAATCTTTAAATTTCAAAGCCGCAAATTTAAAAAGCGCCTCCGAAGCCCCAAACGCTTTAAATTCCGAAGAAAGCCAAAAAGACGCGGGCGAAGAGGAGATCTTTTGTGCGAGCGAAAACGAGCCCATCTGGGTGAAATCCTGCGCGAAATTTTCGCCCTCGGAGGTGAAATTTTACGATCAAAATATCCTGATGGACTATCCGCACTGGAACGAAGAGGGTTTTTTCGCCAACCGCAAAAGCCGCAAAATCGGTAAAATTTCGCCGATGATCTTTAGCGAGGGTGGCGTAAAATTCGGCGTGTGTTTCGGCTACGAGGCGCATTTTGACGTATTTTGGCGCTATTTTATGCAAAAAAACGTCGGCTGCGTGCTCGTGCCGTGCGCCTCGACCTTCGAAAGCGGTGGACGCTGGCGCGAGCTTTTGAAGATGCGCGCGTTTACGAACTCACTCTACGTCATCCGCGCCAACCGCATCGGCGAGGCAAAATTCGGCGAGAGCGAGTTTAAATTTTACGGCGAGAGCTTCGTCGTAACCCCCGGAGGCGAGATCACAAACGAGCTGAAAAACGAAGAGGGCGTGCTGATGTGCGAAGTGGACGCGGACGAGATCGCTGCGGCGCGCGGGCTGTGGAAATTCCGCAAAAACCTAGTCAGCAGGGGGCTTTTATGAACTACTTTCACAGACAGATCCAGCTTTGGGGCGAGCAGACACAGCGCGCGCTTGCGGATAAACGCATCCTAATCATCGGCGCGGGCGGGCTTGGAAGCAGCCTTTCTTACGCACTCGGCGCAAGCGGCATCGGGCGGATCAGTGTCGTGGATTTCGACACGGTGGCGCTTCACAACATTCACAGGCAAATTTTATTCACGCTCGAAGACGAGGGCAAATTTAAAGCGGACGTCTTTAAAAGCCGCACGGAAAGCCGCTACGACGGCGTGAGCGTGGAGGTGCACAAAAGCCGCGCGGAGGAATTTTTCGCTAGCGCGACCGCCTCGGGCGAGAAATTTGATCTCATTTTGGATGCGACCGACAATCTCGCCACACGCGCGCAGATCGATGCGTTTGCTAAGCAAATAGGCGTACCGTGGGTGTTCGCGTCGGTGGACAGCTGGCAGTGCCAAGTCTGCTTCGTGCAGAATGCGGATTTTAAATTTTTCCCGAGCCTAAACGCGACGCCTGCGGGCATAACGGCTGCGATCGTGATGTTTGCGGCGAGCTTTGAGGCAAACCTCGCTCTGCGCTATCTAGCGGGGCTTGAGGTCGAAAAAGACCTGCTTTACTACGCGAACTTTTTTGGCGGCGAGCTGGAAGTTAGGAAGATAAGGTTGTAGTTTTGGCTCGGGCTAGTTTAAATTTAAGCCCGAGCTTGTGGGTTGACTTTATATCAAAAAGCTAACTTTGAGTATGTTGATTTAACTCTTCTTCTGTCATTTCATTCTCCTTAATATCTAGTTTTCATAAGATTCTTTTATTGCATTTTTTATCTCATCGGATGAGATATCGTCTATATATTTATCTAGCTTTTTTAAATTATCTTTATACGGCTGATCAAGCTTGCGACCGTCTTTATCTCTGGTATACATATGGATGGATACCGCTTCCATTTCATTTAACTCGCTTGCAAATTTCGTATATTCATAAACATCTTTAAATGTAGAATTTCTATCTTTGCAATATTTGCGATATACCGTCGTTATAAGCGAAATTTCACTTTTAGGTATATAATAAGTTGCATCGTAGTTTATTTTATAATAACTATCCAAACTATATATATAGTTTCTATGACAATCATCATATTTTCGTTTTAGAAATTCCGGACTCGGTTGTCCACCTACGTTATACTGTATAAGCAGCTTTAAAATCGATTCGTAATTTGGAGTGCCCGGAAATGTATCATACAATGAAAAATCATATTCGGTAATATCAAATCCGTCCGTCGGTTCCGCTTTATCATTTAATATTCCTTCAGGCACGACCTTTTTAATATCGTTTCCGTACCTTAGACCTACCGTAGAGTTTTGAAATTTCCAAATATATGGCTTGTAGCCGCTTTCTAATGCCATCTTTGCTATCTCATACATATTCGTATTCGTAAGATATGAAAAGAAATAATTCGGCTCTCCTATACTAATCATAGGGTAGTCGGTCTCATAAATCAACGTAAAATTTCCATCGTCACTTATTTGTAGGGATTTTATATGGTTATAATTCGGCGGAAGCAGCCTATTTCTAACGACCTCCGCCTCTTCAAATTTAACCCCGTTGTCTAAAAGCAGTCTTACCGTTTTAGTAGCATTATTTTCTATCGCATAAGCCATAGCGGATAGTTTGTATTCGTCTTTTTTATGTATATCCGCACCTAGCTTTATAAGCTCTTGAGTGGTATTTGTATCATTCCAAAAGCTAGAATACATCACTGGCGTTACCCCTCCGTGCATAGTATGCTCGACGGTTAGATTGTTATCTTTCATAAATTTTAAAATTTCATCAGTTTGCTTGCTTTTTAAAAGCCTTTTTAGCTCTACGTCTATGGCAGGTTCTTTAAATACGTTTTTTGGGTTTGAATTATAATCTATATCCCAATGTCTAAATGCAAAACTTTGCATCTCCGCTTCGCTTACATACTTATCAAGTTCCGCTTCTTTAGTAGTATCGGAGCCTATCGTAATAGTGTAGTGAGATTGAGATTTATGAAGTCCTACTCTTCCGCTTACGAATAGATACAAAATAAGGCAAGCAAAAACTGCGATGAATTGCAATATAGCTTTTAAATATTTCAAAATTTCCCCTTAGAATTAATTAGGAGGATTATATCTTAAATCAAATTAAATCGAAATTTTACATGGCGGGCGGGTAAAATTTTATATAAATTTAGCCCGCAAGCTTTGAAATCTGAGCAAATTTAAAAATTAGATGCGTGTTTAGAATTTTAATTAGCTTTATTCTAGATCGCTCAAAAGATCCGCCAAGCTCACGCTTGATAGGGACTTCTCAAAATCACCTTGAATGCGCGCAAAGCGCGGCGCGAGTACCGCCTCGATCTTGCCGCCCACAGGGCAGGCGCTAGGCGAGCCTTTGTGCAGGCGAAACATCGCGTCCTCCTCGCTCACCGCCTCGTAAATGTCTAAAAGCGTAATGAGCCGCACGTCGCGAGCTAGCGTGATGCCGCCCACGCCCGCAGTCGTGAGCACCAAGGCCGCGTTTTTTAGCTGCGAGATCAGCTTACGCGCGATGGCGGGGTTTATCCCCGAGCTTGCGGCGACGAAATCGCCCGTGACCTTCTCCTCGCGAAAATACGCGACGCAAAGCATAATGTGCACGGCGAGTGAAAATTTGATACCTACCTGCATTTCGCTCCTTGATTTGGATCTGAGTTTTAGAATTTAAGCGAAATTTTCCTTAAACTCGGCCGCTAAATTTCAAATCGCGCTAAAATTTAATCCACTAAGCGATTTTCCTAAAATTCTGATCTTAAATTTAACCGTGTCTAAATTTTACTCGCTAAATGATTTCCTAAAATTCGGATATTAAATTTTAATCGTTTCAAAATTTTATCCGCTAGTCGATTTTTTAAAATTTAGATATTAATTTTAATCACGCCTAAATTTCATCCGCGACATAGCAGGTCTCGCGTTACCCTATACCGATAGCGCGACTATCCCCGTCTCGTCGCCGCGACTGCCGCTATCGTCGCTATTACTTCGCTACCACATTATCTTTGCCGACATTATCGCCGTTACTGCCATTCTCGCCGCTACCATTCATTATATTTACAGCAGATTGCTATTGCTGCTTGCCGTTACGCTACCATCGCTCATTATCTTTACGGCTGTTATTGCAGTCGCCGCTTATATTCTCACTGCCGCCCGCTGCGATACGGCTGCCGCTAATGTCACCGTACACGCCGCTGCCGCCTACCATCATTGCAGCCGCTACCGCCGTTGTCGTGAATACAATCCGCCGCAGTCGCCACCGCCGCTATTATTCGAATACAATCGCTACCGATGTTCTGCAACGCAATCGCAGCCATCATTAATAAAACCGTGCGTCTGTCGCCACCATCGCCATTAAATTTTAAATTTTAGCTTGAGTTCGGCTCCGCCGCTAAATTTAATTTCAGCCGTAGCTCGCTCTAGCTCTAAATTTTAATTTAAAGCTCTAGCTTGCTTTGCTGCTAAATTTTAAATTTACGTTCGAATTTTACCGCGCTAAACGATTTAAAATTTACGTTAGAATTTTGCCGTGCCGTGCAGTTAAAATTTATACGCGGCAAAGCCGCATTATTCGCCGACCGCCGTGAACGGTTTACCGATAAATTTTTGCGCCCCGATCTCATCTATTACGGCGAGCGCGAGGTCTGCGTAGCCGATGTAGCTTTTGCCCTTGCCGTTTAGGATCAGCTCGTCGCCTCCTAGGACGCATGAGCCCGTGCGAGCGGCGTTTGCGTCGTATTCCGCGGCGGGGATCACGTAGGTCCAGATCAAATCTTTGCTCGCTTTTAGCACCTCGTAGCTCGCTGCAGTCGCCTCGGCTACGCCCATATACTCAGCCGGAAAGCTTGGAGTATCCATCAGGCGCGTCTTACGTGAAGCGTCTGTGTATAGCACGCCCGCGCCGCCGATGACGAAAAGTCTCGTCTGCGTGCCGCCTAGCAGCTCCGCGATGTACTGCGTCATTTTCGCGTGAAGCGGGAAGGTCTGCGGCGTCCATGCAGCGATCGCGCTGATGACGACGTCAAAGCCCGCCAAATCGACTTTGCTAAGCTCAAAAACGTCCTTGTGCACGAGCTTGATGGCACCATTTTTATACTCTTTGTTTCGCGCGAAGCCCGTTACGTCGTAGCCCTGCTTTAGCGCCTCCGCGACTAGCGTGCTACCTGATTTCCCGTTTGCTCCGATGATTGCTACCTTTTTCATTTTCTATCCTTTAAATTTAGATTTTGTTTGCTGACGCAGCTGCCTATCGTTGCGGCAAGCTAATTTAATTGCCGCCGCGACTGATATACTCTATCATACGATCACCTATCGTCGTCGTCGCAGCCGCTGCGCCCGCCCCGCAGGGCGCGTCTTGCCCGCCGCACGGTTTAAAATTTACACCCGCGCTTTGCCACATGCTTATCTTGCGAAATTTTACAGCCAGCTAGGCTTTACGTCCTCGTTTATCACGCCGTCGCCGTTAGTGTACTGCTCCAGGCTGCCGCGTTTAGTTTGGATACAGATAGACTTCATCCCCTGCGCGCCCGCTTTGAAACATCTTTTGCCAGCCGGATCGATGCGGATCGCATCGCCCTCCTTGACCGCCTTCTCCTCGCCGTCGATAAAGAGCGTACCGCCGCCTTTTAGCACCAAATAAAGCTCCTCATTTTGCTTGTGCGAATGCACGAAAGGCACGCTCGCGTTTGCGGGAAGCTCGTTGATAGAAAGCTCACAGCCGCTTAAATTTAGAACTTCTTTTAGCTCGACTCTCGGTTCGTTTTTCGTTGAAACGATCTTGTAGTTTGACATCTTTTTCTCCTTAGATTTTTGTTGTAATGCTATAACTTACAACCGATGAGCGAAGTATAATAAAATTTTGTTGTAATGTCAAGGGTTACAGCAAAAATTTTCAAAAAATTTGACTCGAATTTTAAAATCAGCTAAAATCCGCGCGATTTTAACCGAAGGGTTTTTATGCAAAATAGCGCATTTAAGACGCTAACGCTCATCGCAAAGAAAAATTTTAAAAAGCTGTTTTTAACGTTTAGCCTGGTTTTGGCGGAAAACGGGCTATTTCTCATCTATCCCGTACTAGCCGGCATCGCCATAAACGCCATCGTAGCGGGCGATACGCTTTTGGCGCTTAGCTACTCGGGCTTAGTATTCGTCGGCTGGGGGCTTGGCTCGATTAGACGGCGCGTGGATACGCAGGTGTTTACTAGGATATATGCAGGACTTGCCGTAAGCGTGATAATGAACGAAAAAAGAGCCGCAAAAGACGAAAGCGCCGTAATCGCAAGAGCAAATTTATCTCGCGAATTCGTGGATTTTTTCGAGCAGCATTTTCCCGTGTTTTTTACCTCGGTCGTCTCGATTTTCGGCTCGGCGATCATGCTTTTATTTATCGAGTTCTACGTGGGTTTGGCTGTTTTTGCCCTGCTCGCGGTTTTTGGAGTTTTGCTACCCAAATACATCGCCAAAAACGACCGCTTGTATCTAAAGCTAAACAACCAGCTAGAGCGCGAAGCAGGACGCATAAGCGCAGGCGATGAGCGTACGCTAAAGCGCCACTACGACGTGCTTTCAAAGCTTCGTATCCGCATATCAAACAGAGAGGCGATGAGCTTTTTTATCATCGGCGCGAGCGCGGCGGCGATTTTTAGCTTGGCGATATTTTTGCTATCAAGCAAGCAGGCAAACGCGGGCCACATCTACTCGGTGCTCACCTATCTTTGGACGTTTGCGATCAGCCTTGATGACGCGCCGAGGCTGATAGAAGAGTTTAGCAAACTAAAAGACATCGGCAAGCGCGTAGATGCCGGACTAGAAGGCGATATAGATAAAATTTAAGCGCTTTTTTGAGGTATAATTTAACTAAAATTTGCCCAAAAGCGAGGTCAAAATGCACGAAAATCACGCCCGCTGCGCGCATTCGCACGCGTCAAACAAGGTCGTTTTGAGAAATTCCTTCCTTATAATCTCCGCTTTTATGCTAGTCGAGGTCGCGGGCGGATTTCTCACAAATTCACTCGCCCTACTCTCCGACGCCGGGCACATGCTATCAGACGCCGCGGCGCTCGGGCTTTCTCTATTTGCGTTTAAATTCGGCGAACGCAAAGGCAATCTGCAAAAGACCTTCGGCTACAGGCGGATCGAAATTTTAGCCGCGACGATAAACGCCGTCACGCTCATCGTCATCGCCGTTTTGATCGTCATCGAAGCGGCGCGGCGCCTGCAAAATCCGCCCGAAGTGGCCACCGCGGGCATGCTCGCTATCAGCACGCTGGGTCTTGCCGTAAACATCGTCGTGGCGCTTTACATGCTACGTGGCAGCGACGTGAGAGAAAACGTCAATATGCGCGGCGCCTACCTGCACGTGCTGGGCGACGCTGCAGGCTCTGTGGGCGCGATCGCGGCTGCGCTAGCGATGATGTGCTTTGACTGGGGCTGGGCGGACGCGGCGGCTAGCCTGCTCGTGGCTGCGCTCATCGTAAAAAGCGGCTGGGGCGTGCTAAAAGAGAGCCTAAACATCCTGATGGAGGGCTCTCCAAATGGCGTGTGCCTGGACGCGCTCGTCGCGCAGATCAGGGGTGTGGACGGCGTGCTTTCGGTGCACGACCTGCACGTCTGGAGCATCACGAGCGGCGCAAACGCGCTCACGGCGCATATCGTGGTCAGCGGCGAGCTGAGCGTGCGCGAAGCGGAGCGGATCATGGCCGAAGTATCGCACGAAATGGAGCATCTGGGCATCACACACACGACGCTGCAGCTTGAGAGCAGCGAAAACGAATGCGACGGCGAGCTCATCTGCGAAGTAAGATCAAATGGCGGTGACGGGCATTTGGGGCATCATCACTAAATTTTTTGGATTTAGAATTCCGCTCGGTTTGAAATTTAAAATTTGGCTTGAGTTTTAAATTTTAAATTTGCCTCCGCAGTGGAATTTCGGAATTTTGGAATTTTGGAATTTTGAGGTTTCAAATTTTAAAATTTTGCGCTCGTTATGAAATTTTAAAATTCCTACACGTGGCGGAATTTTAAAATTTCGCTCCGCGGAAGCCATTTCAAAATCAGGCAGCGCGCACGCAAAATAGTAGAATTTTACGCAGCAGATCGCTGTACCATTCAATAAAATTTAACCAAGCATATCGCGCCTTTAAATTTTAAAATTCCGCGCCGTAAGTTGAGCTGTAAATCGAGCTGCAAATTTAAACTACTCTCAAAATTTACCTAAATTTCACTCATTATTTTCCTGCCGATTTGAGCCTGTTAAAAGCAAATTTGACGTATAATCTCGCGAAATTTCAGGGAGCCAAGGTGCGCAAAAACATAAAATACCTAATTTACAAGTTTCTTTTAGGCAATGTCTTTTTGGCTATTTTTGTGATTTCATTTTACGTTGTTTCGTGGCATCTCACAATGCTTTCAGGCCTCGATGTAATAGGCTTTTTGAAAGGCTATTTTTTATTTCCGGGCGATATTCGTCTGCCTTTTACGACGGCGATTCTTGAGCTATTCGCATTTTATATCAGTAGCAGTTTGAGCGATTTTTACGTCAAAGGCATCGATCGCAAGCTAAATTTTATATTTTTTATCGCCTTTGCGACGATAGGAATTTTAGCGCTTACCGCCGGCACCCTTATCGTAGTATTCGGCTTTATGATATTTGGTATGGATTTAGAGAAAAAGCTAGTAGCAATATTATCCGCTACGACATTATTTTTAGGTATCTATTTCACGGCGTATTCATTTCGCAAAAGTAATTATGAGCTCGGCAAATTTTTGCAGATCGTCAGCCGAAAGAGAAGTGGGGAAATCAATAAGAAGCTATTCCCTATCTTGCTGCTTAGCGTATCTGCAATTTGGCTGGGGCTTATCTTTTTTGCATCCAAATAAAGCAAACGCGCCGTTTAAATTTCGTCCGTCTGCGCTAAATTAATAGGTGTATATCGTTCGCGCAGCGCGACGGAATTTTAAACGCAGAATACTTTTACATCAAAATTTAAACCCACGCATTATAATTGCAGAAATTGAAAAGGACGGCAATTAGATATGAAACGACATATATTAATCGCGATTTTGGGCTTACTTTGCGCCTTTATAGATATTAATTACATAGGTTTTCTTATCGCATTAAATTTGATAGTAGTCTTGGTTTGCGCCGCTTTTCCTTTTATGAAAAAGAACTATATATTTTTTCTGCTGCTTGTCGTAAATTTGGCTTTGTATTTTAACGCTATCGACACTCCTTTTGAAAAGCCCGAACTTTGGACTTATCATATACCGGCACTAGCAAATACGACATACGGGTTAAGCGCCCTAATTTATGCTTCGGGATTTGTCGCTTTTGTTCCGCTTGCGGCATATATCTGTTTTTTATATTCGCTCTGTGTCGTTGCCTGCGGCATACGTGAAAAATTTCAAAGCTTACGCTAAATTTGCGATCAAAATTTTAAGCCGCTATTGCGTATAATTTCGCAGAATTTTAAGGATTGCATATGAAAATATATTTCTACAAATTACTTTTAGGCATCTTACTGATGGGCGTATTTTCATTCTCGCTCGGTTTTACTTTATCGCACGTGGGCATCATATTAAATGCGGTTTTTGGCGCATCGCTATTACCTTACGCTCCTTTTAAAGCCGAGCTCGCAAAAGCTATCCTAACGATAATCTCTGCATTTTATATCGCAAATAAAATTATTGATTTTCGCATTTTAGGCATCGATTGCAAGCTAAATTTTATATTTTTTATCGCCTTTGCCACGATAGGCGTGATTATCGTTTCTTTTCTGTCTTTGTTTTTGATTTTCGGCATGATCGTATGGCAGAAATCTGATACGGCATTTGCGGAGATGTGCCTATCCCTCGGATCGATTTGGACCGCTTGGCTATTTCATATCAGCGGATACAAGCTTGGGGCTTTCTTGCAAAATTGCAGCCCTAAAAGGAAATATAATATAGATAAAGTGCTAGTGTTCGTCATAATAATAGTAGTTGCGCTGATTTTTATATCGGCAGTAATATAAACCTTTCATTTTAAAATTTTAAACCAGCCGTAGAATTCGTTCGCTTCTAGGTGCGGATCGCCCGCGCTAGAGATAAAAAGCGGCTGTAGCGCGGCATTTGCTCTAAAATTTCCCGCGTCCCTCATCTGCGCGCTGTAAAAAATAAGCGCGTGGCTCGCAAACTGCGCGAACTCGTCAAACGAGCTCGCCCCCGCCTCTATCATCGTGATTTTGGCACCCGCAGGCAGCGAGCGCGAGACCTCCACCTTGCGATCCGCGACGCCAAAAAGCGGAATGCTCGCATCAAAATCCGAAAGGCTGCGGCGCGAGTGGATCCACACATCGGGCGCGCGTAGCTTTAGATTTTGCGACACTGCATGCACGTCTAGTGCCAGCATATCGGCTCTGCCTGCCAAAGTGCTAATTTCGTCAAATTTAGCCGCACGCACGTCCAGCGTCGGTCTGTCGGCGCGCACGGTCTGTCCGCCCACGCCTACGTAGTCGCACACGCCGCGCAGCTCGTGCACGAACGCGCGCTGCTTCTCGCTGCCGATCCGCCCATGCACCGAGCCGTTTAGCGTGGCGTTGATTTTGATGAAGCAAAAGCCGCTCTCGCGCGCCAAATAAAACGGCTCCGCAAGCTCTGCCGCCGCGGCATGGCAAACGTCAAATTTCACCTCTATGCCCCCGCGGCGTAAAATTTCCGCGCCGCCCGCAGCCTGCGCGTTCGTATCGCGCGCGCCGATTACCACGTGCGATAGCCCGAGCTGTGCCAAAAGCTCGGCGCAAGATGGGGTCTTGCCGCGGTGCGCGCAGGGCTCGAGCGTGACATAGGCGCAAGCACCGCGCAAAAGCCCGCCGTGGCGGTTTAAGATAAAATCATAAGTAAAGCTCGGCTGCAAGAGCGCGCTTTTTAGGGCTTCTAGGTTTTGAAATTTAACGCCGAATTTGCGGGCGTATTCGCAAGCGAAATCCCGCGCGAAATTTGCGTCCAGATCGCACAGCGCGGCGAAAACGGCGTTTGCCTCGGCGTGCAAAAAGCCCGCCTTTTTGTGCGCGCCTATGCCTAGAACTCTGCCGCCCTTATCCAGCAGCAGGCAGCCCACGGCAGGGTTTGGTAGCGTCAAGGCCTGATAGCGCCACGCAGCCCGCAGCGCCAAATCCATGTAAAATTCGTCGTTCATAAAAGATCCAAAAATTTAAATTGTCCCGCTCCGCCGCGCTTGCTTAGCCAAATTGCGGCTAGTCGGCAACCTCGTCTGCCCGCAACGGATTACGCCTCGGGTGCAAACCGACTAGCTCACCTGCGCTCATCCTTGCTGTACCGGATAGCGCCGGCTCGCACTTAGCCCACTTGCAAGAGCCAAGCTTGCTTTAAACGCCAAATTTATCGGAGCTTACAAGCCGCGCGCCGTATGTGCCTGAGAGAAATTCCGCGCGGAAGCGAAACTGTGAAATCTTACCACAGGTTTTAGAATTTTATCCTAAATCACAAATTTTGCGGCGTCCGTTTCGCGCGCGAACGGCACAAAATTTTACGCTTATCGTGCAAAAAAAAGCGTCTGCCGATAGCGCGGAAAAGCCGGCTTTGCGAAGTAAAATTTTAATAGGCGCATGGCAGAACCGCAATCGAGCGTGAATATACAGCCCCAAAAGGCACGGCTTAATTTCAGCTCAAATTCAGGGGGGGGTAGAATTACATAATTTTTTTCAAAGGATTAAAATGTCTGAACAACCGACCGTTCAACCCCAATCAAACGTGCTTGGGATACTCTCCATAGTCTTTGCGATTTTAGGGATATTTTTCCTAGGTATCGTCTTTGTTCCGCTTGCGTTTTTGTGCGCGATCGCCGCGACCTATCAAGCCGTCAAAAAGCAAGCCTCGCTCGTAATAGCGATATTAGCGTGGATCCTTACGATCGTAGGGCTCATGACGTCGCCCGTACTGCTAGCCACGATCGGCATCTCCGCTTCGTAGTCGCAAACATCCGCGCCGCTTGCTCGGTGATTAAAATTTTGCCGGACGAACATTAAAATTCGCCGGCGGCTAATTAAGCTCCCGCCGAACGCGCGCGAACCTCTGCCCGCAGAGCTTTAAAACGTAAATTTTACGGGCAGAATTTAGTCGCTTAAAATTCTACGGGTAAAATTTTAAGGCGAAAATTAGCGCAGAAATTTCGTATCAAAAATTTACGGGCGGAATTTTAGCGTGGAATTTTACCGTGCCGAAATAGCGCGTAAATTTTAAATTTAGCCGCTTCTAGCGACATGCCGTGAAATTCCAAAGTGGCGCGCAAATGTCATGCAAAACTTACCTTTTAACGGTGCAGTGTGAAATTTCAAAACGGCACGCGCGGCATGGGAATTAAAAATTTGCGCAGCAGCAATCGCCGCAAAAATCTGCCTTTTAGCGGAGCGATTTTAAATTTCAAAGCGCCGCCTAGCGGCATAAAAAAATTACCTTTCATCGGCGTAACATAAAATTTCAAAACAGGCGGGCGGTGCTGGAATCTTAAAATTTTGCGCCGAGCGCCGCGAGAGATCAAGAGCGACAAAAAGCAGCCAAGAGCAACCGGGAGCGACAAAAATTTAAAGGCGATTTTAAAATTTAAACCTCAAAATTTAAAGCTGAAATTTCAAACTCACAAATCTCGCGCGGCAAATTTTAAAGCTTCATTCGCAAAATTTCAAAGCTGCACGCAGAGCTTTAAAATCCGCGCCGCTACCACTGCACGTAGGTTCGCGCCTTTTTGATCTCGTCAAATCGCACGCTTACCTCGCCGCCATCCGCGCGTAGCCTAAGCACACCGTCTTTGCAGTCTAGCACCTCGCCGCTTAGTTTCTGTCCGTCCGTGCAGCTTAGGCGCACAAGCTCGCCCACGGAGTTTGCGAAATGCTGCGGCTTACTTAGCTTGCGCTCAAGCCCGGGCGAGCCGACCTCCAGCGTCCATTCGCCCTCAAGCGGCGGCTCCACGTCGAAAATCGGCGAAAGCAGCCTCGATAGCCGCTCGCAGTCGTCTAGGCCCACGCCGCCCGCTTTCGTGATGCTGATGCGGTAGATCGTTCTGCCGTTTTCGCTCACCGTCTCCACGTCGTAAAGCTGCACGCCGCACTCGCGCGCCAAAGCCTCTAAATCAACCATTTTTGCGCAGCTCCTCCTCTATTTTGTCAAAAAGATCGTCCATTTTGTTTTGATACTCCAAGCGGTCGTCAAATTTGAAGTGAAACGCGGGGCAGCGGTACCAGCCCTCCGCCTCGGCGCAGAAGTTTTGCAAATATCTCGCCACGCGGCCGAGCTTTTCGAGCACGAATTCCTGCTCGCGCTCGTCGAAGGCGTTTTTATCCAGATACACGAACGCGTCGTAGCGCCCGCGCTTGCACTCCACGTCGGTGACGCACAGCCCGCGCAAAAGCTCGTCCTCAAGGCTCGCGAGCGCTTCGGGGATGAGCTGCTTTAGCACGCTTTGCGTGCGCAGTCTTCTAAGTTCGGTCGGATTCATCTTTACCTCGCTATCTTAAATCGCCGCAGATTGCGCGGCGATGGAATTTTATTGCTCCGCCATGGAATTTATCTCGCATCCGTCTTATGGCGATACGGAATTTTATTTCGCTTCGGCGCAGCGACAACGCAGAATTTTATCTCGCTTTGACATGACGAAATATCCGTCCTGCGGCGACGCGGTCTGTTTAAATTTGACGCGGCTTGCGATGCGTCGGAGCGTCTATTTAAATTCTGAGCGGTTTGCATCGCGCAGGCACTACAAGCGGCGCTGCGCTTTTAAAATTTCGCTCTTAAATTTTAAAAGGCGCAAGCCCTGCTTTGAAATTTTGCTTTTAAATTTTAACTCGACACTTTGCACTTAACTTCAAAACGCAAGCCGCGTAGAATTTTACAGCTCGCATACGGAAGCTCGTCGCATAGCCACACCGCTACCGCATAAATATTTCCGCGCAAGGCGCAGTTCTATTCTGCGCCGTGCTCTGCTCGCCACGACGCGTTATATTCGCTGCGCACTGCCCGTCTTGGCGCTGCCCAATAGCACCCGCGCGCCCTTGCGGCTTTATTTTGCGCCGCTTGCACAGCGCTATCCTCCGCGTCGCTGTTTTGCCGCACACTGCGCCGCTTCGAAATTTATCTTAAATTTTAAAAACGCTTCGATGCTGCGCGAAATCTAAATTTTGCCGCTTTAAAATTTCAACTTTGCGATTAAATTTAAAATTTAAGTCGCACGGAAAATCCGCGATCAGCAAGCAGCGTAAAATAAAATTTGATCGCAAAGCCGCGCCGCAAAAAGTCTAAACATTAAAATTTTAAAACTGACGCCACGCGGAAGAGCCTCATGCAGAAACCGACAAAATTTAAAGCCTTGCCCGCGCATTCCGCCGCTAAATTTAAAAGGCGAAATTTCACGCCCAAATTCTACGAGCATAAAATTTCAAAGCGCGATCGCGACTTCAAATTTAGCCGCAAACCGTGCAAACGAAGCGAATGCCCACGCGAAATCCGCGAGCATTAGTCGATCGTAGCCTGCTCCTCTTTTTGCTTGTAGCTTTCGATAAAATCGCCCACGCGCATATCGTCGTAGCCCTCGATGCCTACGCCGCACTCGAAGCCCTTGGCGACCTCCTTAGCGTCGTCTTTGAAACGCTTGAGCGAGCTGACGTTGCCCTCGAAAACGATGACGCCCTCTCTGATGACGCGGATCTTTGCGCCGCGAGCGATAAGGCCGTCGGTAACCATACAGCCCGCGATCTGCCCGATCTTAGGCACGTTGATGACCTGGCGGATCTCGGCTTGACCCAAGGCCTCCTCGCTGATGATCGGGCTCATAAGGCCGCCCAAAAGCGCCTTGATATCGTCGATGAGATTGTAAATGACGTTGTAGGTCTTAATCTGTGCGCCGCGCTCCTTGGCAAGCTCTTTGATCTCGCCCGTAGGACGGACGTTGAAGCCCAAGATCACGCAGTTTTCGCTAGCGCTTGCCAAGGCGATATCGTTTTGCGTGATACCGCCGATACCGCTATGGATGATATCGACCTTAACCTCGTCGTTGCGAAGCTTCTCAAGGCTTGCTTTGATAGCTTCCAACGAGCCCGCGACGTCGGCCTTGACGATCACGGGTAGGCTTTTTAGCGAGCCTTCGGCGATCTTGGCGCTTAGCTCGTCGATGGTGACCTTGGTCGATTTGCTAAGCTCTTTTTGGCGCTGATGCTCGTAAATTTTACTCGCGTACTCGCGCGCTTCTTTATCACTTGAAACGCCGATCAGCGTCTCGCCCGCGCCCGGAACCTCGCTAAGGCCTATGATAACGCCGCATTCGCCCGGTAAAATTTGCTTTAGCGCCCTGCCCTTATCGTCGCTAAGCGCGCGCACCTTGCCGTATGCAATACCCGCTACGACGGTGTCTCCAACGCGTAGGGTGCCGTTTTGCACGATGACGGTGGCAACGGCGCCGCGACCTTTTTGAAGGGAGCTTTCGATGATGGTTGCCTTAGCCTGCTTGCTAGGATCTGCTTTGAGCTCCAAAAAATCGGCTTGCAAAAGCACGATCTCTAATAAATTTTCGATCCCGTCGCCCGTCTTTGCGGAGATCGGCACGAACTCGTAGCTACCGCCCCACTCGGTAGGCATTATATCAAGCTCTGCAAGCCCGGTTTTTACGAGATCGGGATTAGCATTAGGCTTGTCCATTTTATTTATCGCGATGATGATCGGCACGTTTGCCGCCTTAGCGTGCGCTATAGCCTCCTTAGTCTGAGGTTTGACGCCGTCGTCTGCGGCCACTACGATAATTACGATATCGGTAACCTCCGCTCCGCGCGCTCTCATCGAAGTAAAGGCTTCGTGACCCGGAGTGTCGATGAAGGTGATCTTCCTGCCGTTTTTTTCGACCATATACGCGCC